>Ga0256837_1000682_pt1 | contig 27111 bp, 33 predicted proteins | sample 4562384metaG_FD_185976 | JGI IMG/M metagenome (GOLD analysis project Ga0256837, IMG submission 185976) | Hydrothermal vent microbial communities from Guaymas Basin, Mexico - 4561-384 | ecosystem: Environmental > Aquatic > Marine > Hydrothermal vents | place: Mexico: Guaymas Basin | collected... | reverse complement strand
TAAATATTGGTCAATATCATTCAGAAGTACAACGTGCTGCTGCAAGATTAGATATTGATGGTCTATTTAAAGTAAATGGTAGAGCACTCTCTCCACATGAGATTTCTGCAAAAGTTAAGGAGTTATACTAATGGCATTTAATTATGATAAATATTTAAGATTAGAGAAAATGCCAACACTATGGTGTTGGGGTTGTGGTGACGGTGTTATTTTAAAAGCATTCGTTAGAGCTATTGACAAGATGGGAATCGACCAAGATGATATTTGTGTTGTTTCAGGAATTGGTTGTTCAGGAAGATTTTCTTCTTATGTAGACTTTAATACTGTCCATACAACTCACGGTCGTACCGTTGCTTATGCAACTGGTATTAAACTGTCACGTCCAGATAAACTTGTTATTTGTGTTGCTGGTGATGGTGATGCCCTTGCTATTGGTGGTAACCATACTATTCATGGTTGTAGAAGAAATATTGACATGACTATGATTATTATTAATAACTTTATTTATGGTCTTACAAATTCACAAACATCTCCAACTACTCCTCAGGGTATGTGGACTGTTTCTCAAAAAGCTGGTAATATTGATCCAACTTTTAATACTTGTGATTTAGCTATTGCTTCTGGTGCTTCTTTTGTTGCACGTGAGACTATGCTTGAGCCTAAGAAACTTGAAAAGATTCTTATTAAAGCTATGGAGCATAAAGGTTTCTCAATGATGGAGGTTCTTTCTAACTGTCATATTAACCTTGGTCGTAAAAATAAAATGGTTTCTGCTATGGCTAACCTTGAGTGGATCGACAGTATTACAGTTTCTAAAAAGAAATATGATGCAATGAGTGAAGAAGAGCAATTAAACTTACTTCCACTTGGTGTTCTTAAGCAAGATTTAGAAGTTCGTGAGTATTGTGATATGTACAAAGAGATTCAAGCTGTTCATCAAGGTAAACGTGGCAAAATCACTCAAGATGACTTTGTTAAGAAAATATAAGGATATTAAGAATGAGCGATACTAAAACGTTAATGAGATTTACTGGTGTTGGTGGTCAAGGTGTTCTTCTTGCTGGTGAGATTTTTGCAGCTGCAAAAATTAAAACTGGTGGACATGGACTCAAAACTGCTACATATACATCACAAGTTCGTGGTGGTCCAACTGTTGTTGATATTCAGCTTGATGATGAAGAGATATATTATCCATATGCAGATGATGGTGAAATTAGCTTTATGCTTTCTGTTGCACAAATGAGCTATGTACTTTTCAAAAATGGTGTGAAACCAGGTGGAACAATTGTTGTTGATCCAAATCTTGTACACCCAACAGATGAAGATAGAGAAAAATGGAAAATCTATGAGATTCCTATTATTACAATCGCAAAAGAAGAGGTTGGTAATGTAATTACTCAATCTGTTGTTGCTCTTGCAATTGCTAATACTATGATGAATGCTATTGACAAGCAAGCACTTATTGATACAATGCTTTCAAAAGTTCCTAAAAAAGTCCATGAAGTAAATAAAATTGCTTATGAACTTGGTGAAAAATATGCTAAAGAAGCTATGGCTAAATAGTTTTATTTTAAAAGTGACTCTTCTTTTAGAGTCACTTTTTTTAACCTTATTATTAATATTACTTAATATAAACAATTACTCTATAGTTTAGATATATGATCTAAAAATACTTTTATAGCCTAAGTCTAATAAAATAATAAAAAATGCTTCTAAGCTCTTCAAAAGAGCTATTTTACACTTTTATACTGTCCCAAAAGAACTCAATATGCTTTTCAAATTGTGTTGATAAGTTATTAGTAGAGAGTGAATCAAAATGCATTAATGTTACTTGAAGTCTAAGGTAGAATAGGGTGCTTAAAAACTCATACGATATTATCATTGGATCATTAGACTTTATAAAATTATTTTGCATCATAATAAAAAAACCTTCAGATAAAAGTTTCATATTTCTATGATGAAATTCACTCATAAACTGCTTTCTCAAATCTTTATTTTGCATTAGTTCAATCATAAGTAATCGAAACATATTCTCATTTGCCTTATCAAATGTAAGCATTTTATACTGAAGGGCAAATTTTTCTAAAAAAGGTTTTCCTCTCAGTGCCAACTCCCTTATCTCATTAGTTGTAAGAGAGAAGGGTGAAGAAAAGATGCCCTTAGCTACCTCTAAAAAGATCTCCTCTTTATTTTTATAATGATTGTAGATAGCACTCTCTCGTATACCAACGATAGATGCAATTTTACGTACACTTGTACCTTTGTACCCTAATTCTGAGAAGAGGGTAGTTGATACTTTTAGTATTTTTTCTTTTGTCCCAGTTCTTTTCACAATATTTCCTGAAATAGGCATTTACAACTCCTTTTATACTTAAATGAACAAGTGTTAATATTAAATGTATTATATATGAACACTTGTTAATCTATGCTTATTTAATAAGAACAACCGTTCATATATTTAAAAGATAAAATGAACAACTGTTCTTATCTTGAAAAAGCTAGTTAAAAGATTGTTTTAGTACAATTTCACAGGTACAAAGATAGTTACTTGAGATTTTCTCAAGAGGAAAGTCCGAGCTGCTCTAAGACAGTGTTCCATTTAACGAATGGCCATAGAAATATGAGGGAAAGTGCAACAGAGATTAGACTTCTGTTATTAGCAGTGATTTGTGTAAAAACACAAGTTACTTTTGTTAGTCATTATGGCACTAAAGTGTAAAAATACTTACTGTATTTTATTAGCTTTAGGATAGCAGTAAAGGTGAAAAGGTGTGTGTAAGAGACCACCAGTCTCTATAGTAATATAGAGAGCTTGTAAACCCAACATGGCAGCAAGAAACAGATGGTTAGCGTCTTAGAAAGCTATTGTTTCGCTAGAGGCATAACGTAAGATATGCAGTAGATTAATAACTATCACTACAAAACTCGGCTTATTTGTACCTAACTATAAGGAAAAATGATCTAAATAATAATATTATAGAATATTTATATTAAAAAATATCATATTTAAGATATCTTCACTCATTTAAGCCACTTTTTACAGTATCAAATGATGGCTATTTTTTCAAGAGAATTTACATTATGTTAACCAATATACTAAAAAGCTATAAAAAAGGTATTTCATGACTAATAAAGAACAATTAATAAAAGATATACAGAATCTTCTCAATAAGAATCATTCTGTTACACAAACAGTAATAAACCCTGCTCTATTAGAATTTATGGATGAAGAGACTTTAAAAAGTATTATAGGCTCTTTGTTAGATGAAATAGATATATCTAACAATAGTGTAGATTTAGATTGGCTAAATCAGTTTAAAAGTGATAAGAATTAAAAAAATATTTAATAACACTCATATAATAAAACATTGTTAATTATAAATTCTGTTCGTATTTAATTTTTATTTGTTATTTATTTACTATTTAAAGGGTATAATTTCATACAAATTAAAATAAACAGACTAAAAGGATATAAAAATATGGGTAATATAGATTTAATTCAGTTAACAGAACAGACTAAAAAACTTTCAGCAATGGTTGTTGAAGATGAAAAAGTAACTAATGAGCTTTTGAGTTCTACATTTAAAAACTTCTTTTCTAATGTGGACTCTTGTTTTAATGGTGAAGATGCATTGAAGCTTTACATGGAAAACAAACCGGATGTAATGTTTGTTGACATAATTATGTCAGGTATGGATGGTATAGAGTTAGCACGTAAGATTCGTGAAATCAACCCTACTCAAATTATTATTGTTATCTCTGCAAGTAATGATATTGAAAAAATTTCAGAATCAATTGAAGTTGGTGTAAATAGTTTTATTCAAAAACCAATAGATACTAAAAAAATTATTGAACTTTTAAGTGGTGTTACTGCTATGATCGCTAAAAAGAAAAAAGTAGAAACTAAAACATTTTCAATTTCACTTCCTTTAGATATTTACGATACTGTAAATGAGAATGCTAAAGCTGAAAGTATCTCTAAAAATGCTGTAATTATTAGAGCATTACGTAGTTTTTACGAATAATTTAATATTTATGGAGAACTTAATGTTTATTTAAGCATAAGTTCTCTATAATTTCGGCTCAACAAAACAAGTTGTAAAAATAAAACACAGAGTGGCCCCGTCGTCTAGCGGTTAGGATCCATGGTTTTCATCCATGTTACAGGAGTTCAATTCTCCTCGGGGTCACCACTCTTCATTTAAATAAAATCATATAAACTAAACAAAGATTAACCTAATTTACGATAAAATCCAAAAAAATAATTTTTAGGAATTTTAATGCTAAGATTTGCACCCTCTCCAACAGGTGATATGCACATGGGAAGCCTCCGTCTTGCCCTTTTTAACTATATAGTCTCAAAACAAAGAAAAGAAGAGTTTATTGTTAGAGTAGAAGATATGAATAAAGAAAAAAATATTGAGGGAAAGGATCAAGAGATCCTTTCCCTCTTATCTCTTTTCAATATTCATTACTCTCAGGTTATATACCAGAGTGAAAACATTCGCTTTCATTCTGCAATGGCACTACAGCTGATACATGAGAAGAAAGCTTTTAGCTGTTTTTGTTCACCTTCATGGTTAGAACAGAAACATAAAGAAGCAAAAGTTGCTAAAAAAACATATAGCTATGATGACGCTTGTCGTAATCTTCCTGCCGAACTTGTCATAGATAATACTAATCCTTTTACTATTCGAATTGTAAGACCAGATAGTACAATTACAATTCATGATAAAATAAAAGGTAATAGAAGTTTTAAACCTGAAGCTATAGATAGCTTTATGATTATGCATCAAGATAAAACACCAACATATAACTTTGCTTGTGCTGTTGATGACATGTTAAGCGATATTAGTATGATTATTCGTAGTGAAATAAATATAGAGAATACTTCAAAACAAGAGCACATTAGAGCATCACTAAAGTATGAGAAAAAAGTGGAGTATGCTCATTTACCTACTCTTGAAAATGACACATTAAGTGTAAAGCACTTACTCGAAGAGGGTTATCTCCCTGAAGCAATTTTAAATTATTTAGTATCAATTGGAAATAAGACTCCCAAAGAAATATTTACACTTGAAGAGACTATAGAGTGGTTTGATCTATCACAAATATCAAATAGCCCTACTCTCTTTGATATAAATATATTAAAGCATATAAATAGAGAACATCTTAAAGCTTTAGATACTAAAGAGTTATCTCGCTATGTAGGTTTTGCTGATACCGAAATAGGTGAACTTGCTCGTATCTATTTGGAAGAAGTTGGAACGACTAAAGAGTTGAAATCTAAAATTAACCCTATTTTTAATGCTAAAAGAGATATTCCTAAAGCTTTTGCTACAGATGCTGCTCTTTTAACTACTGTCATAAAAAAAGCACCCTACTTTGAAGAGTATGATGCATTTAAAAGTCATATATTAAAAGAGTCTGCGCTCGAAGGGAAAATTTTTGATAAAGTACTTCGTTTACTTTTGACTAACACAGAAGATGGTCCTGATTTAGCTAAAATTTATAAGTATTTAAAAAATTATATTGGGGAGATTGTAAAATGAGTTCTATAGGTATAGCTATTATTCAACTAGGTGGTTTATTTAATGGATTAATTAATGTATATATTTGGGTTTTAATTATTGCAGCACTTCTTAGTTTTGTAAATCCAGACCCATACAATCCAATTGTTCAATTTTTACATAGAGTTACAAACCCAGCTTATACATTTGTACGAAAATTTATGAGAACTGATTTTGGAGGTTTAGATTTAGCTCCTTTAGTCCTTATTATAGGCTTACAAGTTGTTACTATATTAATTTCTCTCTTAGTAAATAGTTTAGCAACGCTTATTTAAAAAAGAGGCTTAATCCTCTTTTTTAAAGATAAGATTATCAGATTTATGTTTGGCAATCTTAACTGTTAGTTTTAAAGTAACACCCTGCTTTTCAAATGAAACCAAATAGTATCGTTTCCAATTTGAATTTGAAAAAATTAAATTAGAAAATTTATTTTTAGCTTCTAATTTTTTAACAGAAAGAGCTTCTTTTTCGTTTAGAAAAAAATTTATTTTTTCATCTGCATTTTTATGTTTATCATAAAGTACAATGTAAAAATACTCATTAGTATGATACTCTTGAGGTAAAACACGGTTTAAATATACAGCACTCATAACACCCGTGATTGTCTCTTCTTTATAAATTTTAGCGTTTAAAATACTATCTTCACTTTTTTCTTGATTTTGAGTAAGATTGAAACTTGTAAAAGCATTTCTTGTTGAACATCCATCCATCAAAAGTAAAAATAGTGTAGTTATTAAAAAAGTTTTCATTTTTATCCTCTTATTTCCAAAGAATTATATCTTATTAAACTCTTCTTTTGTATAATCATTAAAATTTTATTGAAGGGACTTCAAAATTGAGTAAAAGATTAGCTGTCGCGTTTACAGGTCCATCCAATAGTGGAAAAACAACCCTTATTTTAAAGGTTGCTAGAAAGTTGATTCATGAATATAAACTAGAAGTAGCTATTATAAAACATGATCCAAAAGATAAAGCTCGTTTTGATGTAGAGGGAAAGGATAGTTATAAGTTTAGTGATACAGGTGCAGAAGTTATAGTAACATCCCCTAATCGTACAACTTATTTCTCACAGCGTCAATCAGAACTCGATGATATGATTCGTCTTTTTGATACGTTTGACATTTTACTTGTAGAGGGCTTAAAAAATTTGCCTCTACCTCGTATAAGTGTTTTTCGTAATACAATAGATAAAGAGTACATCCCTTATATGAATGCTTTAGCTACAGACTATAGTATAAATACACAAAATTATGATATTCCAGATAATATTGATCAGTTAGATTTAAATGATACTGAGCAAATAATATCTTGGATATTGAAAAATGCAAAAAAAGTTTAAAAAGGAAAAAAATGAGAGATATATTTGATGCAATTCAAGCAAGTGCAAAAAGAATTAAAACGGCTATAGATATTAAAGACATTGGTTATTCACAACAGGAAAATAGTTCTGGTGAAACACAGCTTGAGCTTGATATTAAGTGTGATATGATTATTGAAGAAGAGTTCTCAAGAGTTGCTTCTATTCATACTATTGCAAGTGAAGAGAAGACTCATGAAGAGTTGATGCACGAAGATGGTGAATTTTATATTGCTTATGATCCTCTTGATGGTTCCTCTTTAGTCGATGTAAACTTAAGTGTTGGTTCTATTTTTGGAATCTATAGGGGTGGATTTGGAGCTGATAAGATGGTAGCATCTTGTTATGTGGTTTACGGTCCTCGAGTAGAGATGGTTTTTGCTGAAAATAAAACGAAACTTTATCTTTTACAAGCTGGAGAGTTTGAGTTTGTAAAAGAGATCCGACTTACAGAGAAAGGTAAACTTATGGCTCCTGGTGGAACGCAACAAAACTGGGCTCCGTACCATAAAGAGATGATTGATGGTTTCTTTGCCGAGGGTTACCGTCTTCGTTATTCTGGTGGTATGGTTCCAGATTTACACCAAATTTTACTCAAAGGTGGTGGTCTCTTTTCATATCCTGGAACAAGTGATAAACCAGAAGGAAAACTTCGTCGATTATTTGAAGTATTTCCTTTTGCATATATTTATGAAAAATCAGGTGGTGAAGCTATTGATGGGACACAGAGACTATTAGAGCTTGGTTGTGCACATGTTCATGATACTGCTATCTGCTTTTTTGGTTCTAAGTATGAAACAACACGAGTAAAAGAGATTTATAGTAAAAATGCATAATGAGCAAAAAGACAAGTTTGAAATTTTTCTTGATGAAATGATAAAAAAACTTCAAGAGTGTCAAGAGAGTAAGGGTCATAAAAGCTGTAGTGCTTGTGAGTTTTACTTTGGCTGTCAACTCAGAGATGAGTATGTAAAAGCCGTGTATAACAGTATGTCTAAGGGCGATACTGGTGGATTTGAATTTTAATAACTTTTTTAAACTAAGGATAAATATTTGAGTAATAAATATATAACAACACCAATCTATTATGTAAATGGAGAGGCTCATATTGGGCATGCTTACACTACTTTTATTGCTGACACAACAGCTAGATATGAAAGACTTAAAGGTAATGAGACTTACTTTTTGACAGGGACTGATGAACATGGTCAAAAGATTGAAGAGTCTGCACAAAAGAACGGTAAACCTACTCAAGAGTTTGCAGATGAAATTAGTGCTACTTTTAAAAATCTTTGGGATGAGTTTGAGATATCTTACAATAAATTTATTCGGACAACTGATGCGGATCATATGAAAGGTGTTCAAAAAGCATTTTTACATATGTTTAATAAGGGTGATATTTATAAAGATTTTTATGAAGGTCACTACTGTGTAAGTTGTGAGACATTTTTCCCTGAAACACAACTTGTAGATGGAGAATTTTGTCCTGACTGTGGTCGCAGTACAAGCATTGTAAAAGAGGAGAGCTACTTCTTTAAACTCTCTGAGTATGAAGATAAACTTTTAAAACATTATGAAGATAATCCTGACTTCATAATGCCTCGTTCACGTGCAAATGAAGTAAAAAACTTTGTTAAAGGCGGACTTCGTGATCTCTCTGTAACTCGTACTTCGTTTACTTGGGGTGTAAAAATGCCTGAGTCTTTGAATGATGATAAACATGTTATGTATGTATGGCTAGATGCCCTACTTAACTATGTTACAGCACTTGGTTATGGAAAAGATGATGCGAATATGAACTTTTGGCCTGCATCAACTCACTTTGTAGGGAAAGATATTCTCCGTTTTCATGCTATCTACTGGCCTGCATTCTTAATGAGTTTAGATCTTCCTCTTCCAAAAACTATTGGTGCTCATGGTTGGTGGACTCGTGATGGCGAGAAGATGTCCAAGTCTAAAGGAAATGTTGTTTCTCCTAAAGAAGTATCAGATGCTTATGGTGTTGAAAACCTACGTTACTTTATGCTTCGTGAAGTACCTTTTGGTCAAGATGGTGACTTTTCGCAACGTGCATTTATAGATAGAATTAACTCTGAACTCTCAAATGACCTTGGAAATCTTCTTAACCGTATTATAGGTATGAGTGGAAAGTACTCTGAATTTGAGATAGATAGTGTAGATGTTGTTAAGTACCATACGAAAGAGCTTGATGCTATGAATAAAGTGCTTGATTCACTTGATGGTTATATGAAAGAGATGCAAACACATAGATACCTTGAAGAACTATGGAGACTCTTTTCTATAGGAAACACTGCTATTACAGAGCATGAACCATGGGTAAAGATAAAAAATGATGAGAAAGATCAAGCCTTAGCTACTGTTGCACTTGTCGCAAATATCTTAGCAAAAGCAGCTATTATGCTTTCTCCTGTTATGCCTAAAACTACTGCTACTATCGCTGATGCTTTAAACTTTAAGATAAACAATGATAGTTATAATGATTTAGTAATAGATAAAAAATTATTAAAACTATTTAATATTAAAAAAGTGCCTCCTCTTTTTCCTCGTGTTGAAGAGCCTTTAATGGAAGAAGCACCAAAAGCAGAGCCTAACCCACCTAAGCAAGAAAAAAAACCTTCTAAGAAAAAAGAGAAGTTTGATTCAGAAGCAACTTTTGATGATAATCTTATTGAAATAGGACAATTTTTTGAGACATCACTTAAGGTTGGTACAGTACTAGAAGCAGAGGAAGTTCCAAAAAGTAAGAAGCTTCTAAAACTAAAAGTATCTCTTGGTGAGAACGATACACGCCAAATTGTAGCAGGAATCAAAGAATTTTACTCTGCAGAGTCTCTTGTTGGGACACAAGTGTGTGTTGTTGCTAACCTTAAACCTGCAAAACTAATGGGAATGATGTCTGAGGGAATGCTTCTTGCTGCTAAAGATGAAGAGGGATTATGTTTAATTAGACCAGAAAAGCCTAAAAAAGCAGGTACATCTATTGGATGAGACTTGAAAATGTCCTTGCACTTACACATGGCTCTTTAGTAAATGAGCCTTTTGTAAAACTTTTTACTAATGTTGTTTATGAAGCAAAAGCTGTCAAACGTGGTGATCTCTTTATGGCTTTTGATGAAGAGTCCATAGAGGATGCCATTTTAAATGGTGCATATGGTATACTTTTTTCAAAACCTACACAGATAAGTGATAGTGAAATAGCTTGGATAAAAGTTTCTAATTTAGAAAATGCACTCCTAAGGCTACTTCGTTTTCAGCTTATAGATAAAAATGTTACTGTATATGAAACGAATGAAATCGTACTGAAACTTGCACTCCAGGTCTTCACGACTCAAAATTTTATAGCTATTCATGGTGATATCTTAAGTATTGCAGAACAGTTAAGAGCCATTGAAGTGGGTGCAACAATTCTTTTTTGCCCTACTCTGTCAGATAAAAGTCTATTTACAAATATTATTACATTATCAAATACCAATGTAAAGAGTATAAATATTATAGAACAAACTCTTTTTGAAACTTCTTTTATTTATAAAAATATTTTTTATGAAAGACAACTTATCTCTCCTTTTTTTATTCCCTATTTAGAAACTCTTCTCTATCTTTTTCAAAATTTAAAAATTGAGTATAGACTAAAAAAATTCACTCCTATTGATCATTTTGAACCTATTTTTACAAATAAAAATTTTGAAATAAAAGAGTTTGGGACAACTGATAAAGTACTTATCTTTGAGAAAGAAAGTTCACTTTTAGAATCTGAACTTCTTTTTTTAAAGTCTGAAGCAACTTGGGCAAAAATAATATATATTCTTCCATACTCAGACATTTCTTTAGCCAAAAAGATAGAAGATAAAAAGTCTCTTATCTTGTATGAAAATAAAAACGATATTCTCAATCTTTTAAGAGAGAGAAAATTTAATTTTGCACTTATAATTGGAGTTACTAAAGAGATATTAGAAAAAACTTCCGTAACTCAAACACAACTGTCATTATTTGATTTTGAATAAACTATTAACAAAAGAGCATATATGAATAGAAGAACTTTTTTAACTACAGCAGCAACAACTGCTTCTGCAACTTTAGCCTTAAATGGATGTAACGAAGGAAACCATCAAGCGATTGATTACTCTAAACATCCAAAAAAAAGTAATAAAGAGAAACATATAAATATTAACCGTAATAAAAAAACAGTTATAAAATTAGCAACTTCATGGCCAGCCCATTTTCCTATAATGGGAACAGGGGTTGAAAAGTTTGCTCAAAGAGTAAAAGATGTAAGTGGTGGTTCTTTAGAGATAAAAATTTACCCTAAAAATGTACTTGTCCCTGCATTAGCTGTTTTTGATGCATGCTCTAGTGGACAGATAGATGCTTTTCACTCAGGACCTTACTACTGGAAAGGGAAAAATTCTGCTTTTTCTCTTTATAGTGGTATCCCTTTTGGCTTTACTGCAGAAGAGATAAACTCTTGGATGTTTTTTGGCGGAGGGCTTGAACTCTGGAGAGAACAGTATGCAAAGTACAATTTACACCCATTTTTAGGGGGTAATACAAATATTCAGATGGGAGGATGGTTTAGAAAACCTATAAATTCGCTTAAAGATATGCAAGGTTTAAAAATGCGTATACCTGGCCTAGGAGGCGAAGTCTTCTCAAAGATGGGAGTAAATCCCATACTATTGCCTGCAGGAGAGATATACACTTCACTTGAACGTGGTGTTATTGATGCAACTGAATGGGTCGGACCCGCACTCGATATAAAAATGGGATTTTATAAAGTTGCACCCTACTACTACTCTGGTTGGCATGAGCCAGGTTCTATTTTAGAATTAACTTTTAATAAACAAACATGGTCTAAACTTGCTTTTGAGCATCAGTCTATTGTAGAAGTATGTGCAAATGAGATGAACAACCGTATGACTACAGAGTTTCATTATGAAAATATTTATGCTCTTGATAAATTAAAAGAGCTCGGTGTTACACTCAGTAAATTTCCAGAAGACGTAAATAGTGCTGGTAAAAAAGCACTTCAAGAAGTCATAATAGAACTAAGTCAAAACAACAGTGATTTTAAAAAAGTTTATACATCTATAGAGAAACATCTTAAACTCTCTAAAGAGTGGAGTAATATAAGTCTTGGAAATTTTTTAAATGAGAGGTAGCTCTTTGAATAAAATACTACCTACACTTTTAACACTTAGCTCTTTTGCTTTGGCATCATTTAATGCTACGATAATTGATTCTAAAACATTTTTACCTATAAAAAACACTCAAGTGAATGATTCTATTCTAAGCATTAAAACAGATGAAAATGGTTCTTTTAGTATAGATACTAAAGAAGAAAAAGTCCATATTAAACAATATGGATATCGACCACTTACCATAGAAACAAACAGTACTCAAAATATCATACCTCTTGAGGCAATTAAAGTAAAAGCACTCTATCTGACATTTTGGGGTGCAAGTAACAACTCAAAAACACTTAAGCGGATAGTCAATCTAATCGAAAAAACCGAAGCGAATGCTGTTATTGTAGATGTCAAAAATGAGTACGGGTCAACTTCATTTTTTACTTCATTTAAACAGGCTAATAGCTATGGAGCACATAAACATAGAACAAATAGAAATATTAAAAAATTTATTAACCTAATGAAAGAGAAGCATATCTACACTATTGCTAGGATTGTTACATTTAAAGATGAGCTTCAAGCATCTAACAACCCTGAGTATGCAATTAAACGTGATGATAATGGAAGTATCTGGAGAAATCACGACAATATGGCATGGGTGGATCCTTATGACTCTCGTTCACAAGAGTATGCTATTCGTATGGCGGAGGAGGCTGCAAAGGTTGGATATGATGAAATAAATTTTGACTATATCCGTTTTCCAGCGAAAAAAGGGCTTCGTTATTCAAAAGAAAATAGTATAGAAAATAGAGTAGCCGCATTATCAGAGTTTTTGAAAAAAGCACAAAAACGACTACAAGAGTATGGTGTATTTATCTCTGTAGATACATATGGAAATATTTTATGGAGTAGAGATGGGGATGATAACTCTATTGGTCAAATTATAGAATCATTAGCACTTCATGCTGATTATATCGCCCCTATGCTCTACCCTTCTGGATTTGCAAGAGGTTCTTTTCATTTTAAATATCCAGCAGATAATCCTCATGCTGTTATATATAGAAGCATTAAAAATATTCAAGACCGTATAGATATAAGGCGTGTTCGCCCTTGGTTACAGTACTTTAAGGATTATACTGCTAAACGTAGACCCTATAAAAGATTTGAAGTACAAGAGCAAATACGAGCGACAGAAGAGTTAGAAACAAATGGTTGGATGTTATGGTCCCCTTCTAGCAAGTACCATTTTGAGTATTTGACTAAGTAAGTCGTATTAATTTAAGCTCTTTTCTATACTCTTTTGCATTAGGAAGATAGCTTTGTACGAGTGCATGAAATGCTTTTGAATGGTTCATATGTGTAATGTGTGCTAATTCATGGACAACTACATATTCTATAAGGTTTTGTGGTAACTTCAAAAGCTCATTATTGAGAGTTATTTCTCTTCTTGTGTTACAGCTTCCCCATCTACTTTTCATCTTTTTAAGTGTAAGCTTTGTATACTTTAGTCCCATTTCTTGTGCGAAAAAATCTAAACGCTCTTTTAAAAATTCATCTTTATAGAGTCTTACTTTTGGTAACTCTCTATACTCCGTAACTTTTTTTAACTGCTTTTGAATCCAACTACTTTTTTCTTCTAATAAATCTCTTACAAATAACTTTGAGCGGTTTGCTGTTTTAAGTGTAATTTTTTTATCATTTGAAATGGTAATATAACTATGTTTTAATTTTTTATCTATTCTAATCTCTACGACAAAGTTATCATATTGTATAGTATCATTCATATTCTATGGGATCTTTTACTCCTACCTTTTCAAAGCCATTTAAACGTAATCGACAGCTGTCACATACGCCACAAGCCTTCTCCTCATTTTTGTAGCAAGACCATGTTAACTCTAAAGGAACAGAGAGTTTTAATGACTCTTGAACTATTTCAGATTTCATTAAATGAACTAGAGGCATATCTATTTTTATGTCTGTTTCATCTTTTGTTCCCATGTTAATCGCATTTTGCATAGACTTAATATATGACTCTCTACAATCAGGATAGCCACTACTGTCTTCTTGAACAACTCCTATGCTTATAATTTCAGCTCTCTCTTTTTCAGCAATGGCCGCTGCCATACTTAAAAAAATACCATTTCTAAAAGGAACATAAGTGATAGGAACCCCCTCTTCGAGACCAGAGGTTGGAATCTCTATATTTTTATCTGTAAGAGCTGAGGCCCCAAGCTGCTTAAAAAAATCTAAATCAAGTATATATTTCTTTTTAATTTTAAGATCACTGCATATCGCATTAAAACACTCTAACTCTTTTTTTTCAGTTCGTTGATCATAGTTAAAGTGAACAGCAATTATTTCATATCCAGCATCTTTCATAATGTAAGCACTTAAGGTGGAATCCATACCACCACTCATAATACATACAGCTTTTTTATTTATAAGTTTATTCTTCATCTGAGTATTTTAACATATTTTTTTAATCTTAAGTAAAAGAAATAGCTACTATAATACAAATATATACAATATAAAAGGATTTATTATGGTATCTTCTTCAACAAGTGCTTCATCTGCAAGCAATGCTTCAACAATGTCAGTTGATGCACAAAAAAAAGCACAAGATGTACAAACGCAACAGTTAACAAAACTGCTTGAAGGTGCAAACCAACAAACACAGCAGCAGACACAACAGGTGACAGCTCAAAAAACAGGCATGGGTAATAGCCTAAATATAACTGGATAAACTCCGGTTATACCTAAAATTTTCCAAAAGCTAAGTCTTCTTTGATATAATTCCACTTATGATTGAACTAGATAACAGAACCTCGCTTACTCTTGATGAGAAACTCCTAAATACCATAGCATCTACTCTTACAGATAAAGAGATAGAACTTATAATTACAAACAATAGTGAAATGCAAAAGATAAATGCAATGCATAGAGATATTGATAAACCAACCGATGTATTAAGCTTTCCATATGATACTATGCCCATGACCCCTCTTGGAAGTATAGTTATTTCTCAAGAATTTGTAGAGCAAAAAGCTTTGGAATTAGGACATACTAAAGAGAATGAACTTACACTACTCTTTATTCATGGAATTTTGCATCTTCTAGGATATGATCATGAAGTTGATCATGGAGAAATGCGAGAAAAAGAAAAGTCGATTATAGAAGCATTTAAATTACCAGATAGTTTAATAGTAAGAACAGAAGGATAGAGATGGATTACACAATATTTTTAGTAGCAATGGCAGCACTTATTTATGGGGCAGATTTTATTATTAAAGAGTCTGAGCGTATAGCTTTGCATTTTAATATTTCACACTTTGTGATTGGTGCTACTTTAGTAGCATTTGGCACAAGTTTACCTGAGATGGCGGCTTCTATGATGGCAGCAGGACAAGGAAAAAGTGATATGGCCGTTGCAAATGTTTTAGGCTCTGTTATATTTAATATTACTTTAGTTTTAGGTTTAGTCTTTTTTATAGCAAAGTCGATGAAACCAGAACGTGATCTTTTTGCAAAAGATAGTGCTTGGGTAGTTATGCCTGTAGTAATTTTCCTTATAATGATTCAAGATGGTGTCATTGGAAGAGTTGATGGTATGATTTTTCTTCTTATTATGGTCTCCTATCTTATATTTTTGTTTACAAGTTCCAAAGAAGATCTTGAAGGTGATATAGATGAGAGTTTAACTGAAAAATTTAACTGGGGAAAAACTATACTTCTTTTATCTATAGGTTTCATTTTTACTATTGGTGGTGCAAACTTTGTTATAGATAGTGGAACCAATATTGCAAGAAGTTTAGAAGTGAGTGAGTGGATTATAGGTCTGTTTCTCATCTCTCTTGGTACATCACTTCCTGAGCTTGTAGTTTCACTTGTAGCTATAAAAAAAGGAAATGCAGATATGAGTATTGGAAATATTATTGGTTCTAATGTTGCAAACTTTTCTATGGTTATAGGGGGTTCTTCTCTTATTAATCCACTTTTAGTAAATATTGAAAAAAACAGTTTTGATATCTTTATAATGGTAGCAGCATCTTTAGCACTACTCTTTATTTTGGCAAATAGACTTTACAACAAAGCAGGTGCTATTTTTTTACTTGCTATTTTAGCTCTCTTTATTCAAAACAGCTTCTAATTATTTCTTTATATATCCAAGTTCTAAGAGCTTGTCATATATATTAGAAACCATTTCTCCTGCTGCCCCACCACCATGACCCCCATGTTCTACCATTGCCATTACAACATACTGAGGATTTTTGTAAGGTCCATACGATGTAAACCAAGCATGTGAACGATTATAGTAAGAGAGTTCATGCTCTAACTTTCTTTTTTTAATATCTTGCTTAATAGCAATAACCTGTGCCGTTCCTGTTTTACCAGCAATTGTAATTTTAGAATGAACATAGTGGGTTGCTGTTCCATGAGGTTTATTACATACTTGGTACATTGCTTCTCTTATATAAGGAAGTTTTGAAAGTTCTTGCTTATTAAGAGGTGTCTTAAAATTAGCTCTAATTTTTTGATTACCTATAATTTTTGCTAAATGGGGGGTAGGCAATTTTCCGGTGGCAATAAGTGCTGTTTGCTGTGCGATTTGAAGTGGTGTTGTTAAAAAATCCCCCTGCCCTATAGACATATTAAGTGTTTCACCTTTATTCCATGTTCTATTATATTTTTTTCTTTTCCACTCACGAGATGGTACAACACCTATAAACTCATTTGGCAAATCAATACCTGTTTTATGAGCTAATCCATATCGCTTCAGTCCATCACTCATCTTTTTATTTCCCAGTATAAGACTTCCCTTATAAAAATAATCATCACAACTCTCTCTAATTGCTTTTGTAATGTTTGTTTTTTTATGTCCTTTATGTTTCCAGCAGCGAAATATACGACCACCTAAAGGAAGAGATGCTGTACAATTAACTGTCCAACTTGGAGATAAATCTGTAGACATATAGAGTAATCCCAACATTGGTTTTATTGTTGATCCAGGAGGATAAAGTCCATGTGTTAATTTATTTGTAAATGGATGATCTAAACTTCGAGCAAGTTTATTATACATTTTATAGCTCATTCCTGAAACAAAAATATTTAAATCATAGTTTGGAAAACTTCCAGCAGCAAGAACTTCCCCATTTACATTCATTACAATAATTGCCCCAACCTTATCTCCAAAAAGTTTTGATATGTAAGATTGAAGTTGCATATCTATTGTAAGTGTTAATTTTCTATCTTCATCAGCCTCTTTATACATAAGTTGTCTTATCTCTTGATTGTTCGCATTAACTTGAATTTTGCGTTTACCCGCTCTCCCTTGAAGATAACTATTATAATATTTTTCAAGACCTGTTTTCCCTGCATAACCTATAAGCTCTAAGGATGCATCATTAGTAATATCTTTTTTATTTGCACGTGAAACATACCCTATCATATGTGCAGCAATGTTTTTATAAGGATAATAACGCTTAGGTGCAGGAAGAATTTTAATATTTTCTCTTAAATTAAGAGTTGAATAAACAGGCATTATCTCCTCATAGGGAATAAAATGGACAATGTCAATAAAGTTATGGTTATAGTAAGATTCTCTCTTTTTATAATTTTTTATAATTTTTTTTATATTGAGAGAGGGTAAAAGTTTTTTTAAAACTTGTATCTCCTCTTCAAATTGAGAGACATTTTTTTTGTATGTTAAATGAGGGGCTAACTGAATTTTAAATCCAAGTTTGTTTATTGCTATTGGTTTGTTATTTCTATCTACTATTTCTCCTCGTACAGGAGCTATTTTTTCATACCGAATAGTGTTTTTTTCGGAGAGTCTACTGTAGTGTAAATTTGATTTTACACTTAAAGAAAAGACTCTTACAAGGAGTGCCAACCATATAGACAAAAAGATAAAAATAATAAATTTTATTTTCATAATAGGCTCACAAAAAAGAATTCTATTACTATATAGTAAACTATATAGTAACTTATCTCTGGTGTTGGTAATAAAAATATACTAGACCAAAGCAATAAAAAGAGAAAATATCCTAAATAAGCGAGAATTAAATAGGAAATTTTTAAACATATAGGGCAAGAAAAATTTTGTGATATTTTTGGTAGAAAAAACTTATATATCAGATAGAAGTACAATATGGAACTAAAAAGAGTATACCCATTGTTCGCTTCAAAAATTACTAAGCAAAATGAAACAAGAGCAATATAAAGAGGATCTTTTGTATCTAATGCCTGCATAAAGAACATCAACAAAACAGCAAACATGGGTGGCAAGAAAGGATATATACTAGCTAAACTACTATAGAGTACAAAAAGTACTATATAGAAGAGAAGATTTAAAGGCTTTTGATAAGTGATACTTCGTTGCATATGGGAAAGTGTTTACATTTAATACAATCAGCCCAGATTTTATGTTCTGGAAGGGACTCTTTTGGAATTTCTACAAAGCCTAAACGCTCAAAAAATGACTGTTTATAAGTTAAACTTAGAACTCTTTTTATACCTAGTTCTTTGGCTTCACTTACTGCTTTTTTTACTAAGTTTTCTCCTATTTTTTGACCACGAAGTTTATCAATGACTATCAATGAACGTATTTCTGCTAACTCCGTTGTATGTATATGCAGTGCTGTAAAGCCAACAAGAACTCCTTGATGAAAGGCGAGTATATAAGATCTTATATTTGTGGCAATTTCATCTTCACTTCTATCTAAGATAACACCTGATTCTACTTCCGGAAGAATAAGCATTCTCATCTTATGAATATGTGAAAGTTTTGCTTTTATATACTCGATTTTCATACTTTACTCTTCTTGCTCTTGAGATGCTAAAATATCATAGATCACTTTATTTACTTTATGTGTTCCCTTTTTTTTAGAACTTGAAACAGTCATTGCATTTGGGAACTCTCGTCTCAATGCATTTTGCTCTTTTTGGTTAAGTTTATCAATTTTAGTAAAAATTTGAAGTATCACTTGGTCTTCTCTTACATTTTCAAAAAGAAAATCACTTACTGAAGTATCTATATCTAAATGAGGATGTCTACAATCTATAAGATGAATAAAAAGTTTTATCTGTTCACGCTGTGCAATATAGTCAGTCAGATTTCTTTCCCAATCATGTTTTATAGATTTTGCAACTTTAGCATAACCAAAACCAGGGAGGTCAACAAATTTTGCGAAAAGTTTTTTATTTTCATTATCCCTATCAATAAAAGTTACATCAAAATAATTAATAAGTCTCGTTTTTCCTGGGGTGGAAGATACCTTTGCTAATCCTTTGTGATTTGTTAAGGCATTTAAAAGAGAACTTTTACCAACATTACTTCGTGCCATAAAAACAACTTCATTCTGTTCCTCTGATTCTGGTGCTTCATTTACATTCGGTGCAGATGTTATAAACTTTGATTCTACTATTTCTACCATTTTTTATTTTTCCTCTTTAATATCAAATATCATTATTATAGGCTCTTTTTTAAGACCCTTTGCATATGCTTTTCCGCTAGTAGTATTTAAAATAACTTCATCGCCCTGTATCTCTTTTTTATCATCGATCTGCTTAAGATGAACATCCTTATAAAATCTATACTCTTTTTCTTTTGGTATATAGATGACTTTTCCTGCACTTCCCTCATACTTAGCATGCTGTTTTGTTTCTATTTTAAAAGAGACATTACCAACAGCAATAAACTTCGTTGGCTGGTTATCCTTGTCTGTATAAATAGTTACTTTTGATGCATTGAGTTCATCATTTTTTTTGATGACATTTACATCACCTTCAAAAAAAGAGATCCCTTTACCTTCATCTGCACTGAAAGTATTTGCTTTTATACGTAGCTCTTGAGCTTGCAAAGTTACACCTAATAGTAGTGTTATTATTAAAATATTTTTCATTTTATTCTCTTATATCTTGGTATTTTGCTATAACATTTTTAATTTTTATCTTATCAAGTTTACTATTATAGACCATAGAAGTTCCTTGCATACTATTTTTCTCTCTATAGGCAATAAAATCTACATCTGTCGTAACTATAGCTGTTTTCATATTATAAATCATTTTTTGGGTGTCAAATGCTAAACCATCTTCTCTAATATATGTAATATCTCCATTAAGTGTTACAATACTGTTTTTGTATAAGCCAGTATTTGCCTTCATATTTGAAATATACTCTTTAGAATTATCAGTAAAATCTATGAAATCAACAACATATCTGTCAGAATAACGAAGTGCTTTTTCACCAGTCATTAAAGTTTGAAGACCTTTAACATTAAGTTCATACAGGACAAATGTATCTATATCAAGTAGTGGAACATCTTCGAAATCTTTCTCTTTAATATTTAGAGGCTTAAAAAGAAAAAGGATCATCATTAAACCACTAAAGATGATAAGAAAAAAAATATTTATATTTATAACTTACCCCTTACAGCCAAACAGATAAAAAATTTTCTCTTTGCTGATTCTCATCAATAATTATCTCTATCATTTCTCTTACGGCACCATCTCCGCCATGAACACTCAGTGTTGTATTTACAAGATTTTGAATATCTTTTACACCATTTTTTGGTGTAAAACTTCTGCCTACAAGAGAGAGCATTCCATAATCATTTAAATCATCACCAATAGCAGCAACCTGATCCAACTCTATATTCATAGTACCTATAATCTCTTTAAGCACTCTGTCTTTATCTCGTATACCTTGAAAAAGATACTTTACCCCAAGTTCTTCAGCACGTTTTTTAACTATAGACGAGTTTCGCCCAGTGATAATAGCAACTTCATGTCCCATTTTTATCCAAGTTGTAATGCCTAAACCATCTTTAACATTAAAACTTTTACTTTCAATACCATTAGAATCATAAGTAAGTTTACCATCACTTAAACAACCATCTACATCTAGTACTAATAATTTAATCATAATACATTTTTAGTACTAGGGATACCAACACGTTCATTTTTTGTTATAGCACGACGAAGAGCAACAGCAAGAGACTTAAATGCAGCTTCTATGATGTGATGCTTATTTTTCCCACGTACTTCAACAATATGTGCAGATACTCTAGCATTTAACACAAATGCTCGAAAAAACTCCTCAACAAGTTCAGTATCAAAAGAGCCGACTTGACCTATCGGAGAAAGCTCAAAAACTAAGAAAGGACGATTACTTAAATCAAGATCACACGATACTAAAGCCTCATCCATAACAATACGTGCACTTCCAAAACGTTCCATATTTTTTACAGGGTAAATTGCTTCAGCCAAGAGGGATCCAAGAACTATTCCTATATCTTCTACACTATGATGATCATCTATATGTGTGTCACCCTTACATGCTATGTCTAAATCTATAAGAGAGTGCTTAGAAAAACTCTCTAGCATATGATCTAAAAAACCAACACCCGTAGCTATACTACTTTTGCCTTTTCCATGAATATTTAAACTAATTGTTATATCTGTCTCTTTCGTTGTTCGTATTTTTGTTATCATTCTTGACCCTCTTTTAATCTAATTATAAATGCTTTGTTAAAAATAGTGGTATTGTTTTTATAGTCTCGTGCCTCTTGTTCACTTTTAAAACCTTTTAAAATCACTTTAAATAGACGTCCTCCACCAGCTTCAACATCCTGAATTATTGTCTCATATCCATCAACTTGATCATACTTCTCCTGTGTGGAGAGTGCACCATCTATTTTTGAGAAAGAAGCTATTTGTAGGGCAAAATTTCCTATAGATTTTTTTTGTGGTGCTTTTTTCATCTCTTTTTTGCTTGGAATACTTTTTTTCCCTTTTGTTTCAAATCCAAGAATTTCTAAGGTAACAGGAGCAGTCCCTGTCCCTATCATGTTTATTTCTTTGGCTGCTTTATTTGAGAGATCTATAATTCTAGTTGCAACAAATGGACCTCTGTCATTAATTCGAACTACCGTACTTAAGCCATTTCTTCTATTAGTAACTCTTACAATGGTATTCATAGGTAATGTTTTATGCGCAGCTGTCATGCCATACATATTATATTTTTCACCATTTGATGTAAGTTTTCCATGAAAATCAGGACCATACCAAGAGGCATTCCCTTTAAAAGTATCTCCAACACTTACAACAGTGGGAAAATACTTCACTCCTCTAACAGTATAGGGTCGCATAGTTGGATGCGAATAGATTTTCTTATCTATAGTTGTACTATGATTAGTGCTGCTTGAAGAGTATGCTTTTGGTGTGCTGTAATTCGATGAATGTCTGTAAACACCTGAACCACGAGTACTACATCCAGTAGCGATGATACTTATTGTTAAAACACCTGCTAGATATATTTTATTCATATATTTTTAACCTTTCTCCTACTTTAATAAGAGAGCCTTTTATGTGGTTTTGAAGTTTTATATTTCGTACACTTACTTTAAATGCACGAGAGATAGACTCTAAAGAGTCTCCACGCTTTACCATATAGTAGTTTCTTGATTTAAGCTTTTTCTTTTTACTAAATTTAGAAATGGGAATAATAAGTTTTTGTTTTAGTCTTAATCTATTACTTTTAAGATGATTAAAATCTCTTATCACTTTGTAGGATACTCCATACTTTTTACCTATATAAGAGAGATTATCACCACTTTTTACAATATATACTTTGTAAATATTTTTCATAGGTGCTTCATAATATTTACGTCTAAATTCTGCAAGTTTTATATATGGAATATATACATCATAATGCTTTGCATAAGGTGGGACAAAATCATATTTCAGGTGTCTATTTAACTTTTTTAGATCTTTGAGTGGCATATCAATTAATGTTGCCACCCTCTTTAAGGACTCTCCACTTGAGAGCTGTACTGTAGAAATAGAGTAAGCATTAGCACGGTTGAGTAGATGTTCATACTCGCTAGAGAGTAAGTATTGTTCATCTGTTCCTAAAAGTGCTAAAGCTACTATTTTTCGTATATAGTATCTACTCTCTTTTGGAATATATCGTTTTTTTTCATCAAGTAAAACAGAGAGTTTATCGCTCTTCGCCTTTTTTATTGCCCTACTAAGGCATCCACCACCGCAGTTGTAAGCAATAGCAGCTAAATACCATTTTCCAAAACGTTTATGAAGTGAAGAGAGATATTTTGCAGCTGCTTCAGTTGATTTAATAAGGTCTCGTCTTTCATCAACATATTCATCTATTTTAAGGTTATACATCCTTCCTGTGCGAGGCATAAACTGCCATAGACCTGCAGCTCTTTTATGAGAATAAGCTTTTGTACGAAAGTTTGACTCAGCCATTGCAAGATATAAAAATTCTTGAGGAATATCATATTTTGCAAGTGTACTTTTTATGGAAGGAATAAAGATATAAGCATCATCCATAGCTTTAAAAAAGTGTCTACTTCTTCCCATAGAGCTGTTTTTTCTTCTCATTTCATTCATAATGGGATCATAAAGAAATGAGGGTTCTATATCAAACGAGTCTAAAAGATATAATTCTTTGTTGTAATTAGACTCATAGGTTAAATTAGCAAGTAACAATAAGGGAAAAAATAGTGATAAAAAATATTTGAACATATATGACTTTTATAGTAAATTTATTAAAGAATAGATTTTATCCAAAAGTTCATTAATCTTGTATATAAACTCTTTAATATTAATAAATATTAAAGAGTTTTTGAGCATTTTGTGTTGTTAAATCTTTAATATTTTCATAAGGAATTTTTAATATTTCACTTATTTTTTCTGCCACAAAAGTTGTATAAAAAGGCTCATTTCTTTCACCACGGTGAGGTGTAGGTGTTAAATATGGACCATCTGTTTCAATAATTAGTTTATCTTGTGGAATTTTAGGCAATACATTTACAAGCTTTTTAGCATTTTTAAAAGTTAAAACTCCCCCAATACCAAAATAAAAGCCTTCATTTGCAAGACTTAAAAGCTCATCATCTGCATTATAACAATGAAGAACTCCTCCAACTTCCCCTACATTTGCATCGAGCATCAACTCTTTAGAATCTCGTGAAGCATCTCTTATATGTACGATAAGAGGCTTTTTATACCTCTTAGCAAGCTCTATCTGTGCACGAAAAACTCTTTTTTGTTCTCTCTTTTGAGCTTCTTTCTCTTTATCTGAACCCTCTAGCCGAAAATAGTCTAGTCCACACTCTCCTATGGCCACACACTTCTCATGCCCAACATACTTCTCAAACTCAAGAGCATCGAACTGATCCATATCGTAAGGATGCACACCCACTGCAAAAAAAACATCTTTATAAGCTTCTGCAATACTAACAGCTTTATCTATAGTAGTAGTATCAGCCCCAGGAATTATAAACCGTTTCACCCCACCTTCGCGTGCTCTACTTAGTACGGTATCTAAATCTTCATCATAGCGTTTATCATCAAGGTGTATATGTGTATCTATTATCATTTATCTATTTGCCTCTAGTAGTTCTTGAGCAAACTTTTTCGCTTCATTTGAAATGTTCTCACCGCTAATTATTCTAGCTATTTCACTCACACGTGCATCAAAGTTTAACTCTTTTGTTTTTGAAATAGTACCATCTTTATAGACTAAAAAGTGTTGATCACCCATAGAAGTTAATTGAGGCTGATGAGATATAACAAATATTTGAAAAAATTTAGAGAGTTTACGAAGTACTTTTGCAACAGACATGGACTCCTCACCACTAAGGTTTGCATCTATTTCGTCTAACATTAAAACCCCACCATTTTTATTCATAAACTCTGACTTTAGTGCAAGTATAGCTAAGCGAAGACGGTTAAATTCACCTGTACTTATTTTTGTTAATGGTGTTGCATTTAACTCTATGCTTATAGTATCTGCTCCAAGCAGGCTAAATTCACCCTCTTTAAGTATTACATTTGCATTACGAAGATAAAGATCATCTAAATAGGCATTGAGTGCCTTTAAAAATCTTGGTAGCTCTTTTAAACGTAAATGTGTTAATGTTTGGGCTAGTTCACTTACTCTTCCTTTTAGTTCACTACAGCGTTTTTCTAGGTCCCCTTTTGCAATCTCTATATTTTCGTACTTAGCTAGTTCCTCTTTTTTTTTCTCCATATAGGCAAGTGCTTCATCTACACTTCCATATCTACGTTTTAATCCACTTATCTCTTCTATACGATTAAGTACTTCTTCTATATTTACATCTTCTAAAGCCGTAAATCTCTCTGTAGCAGTGTCAAAATGGGCACGAAGTTCATTCATGGCATCATCAAAAAAACTACTCTCAACATCGAGTGAATCCAAAGCTGAAGAGACTAAATGCTCATGATTAAAAATTTCCATTGCAGATTCTAATGACTCAAGAACCTTCTCTTTACGACTTAACTCTTTTTTTATGAGAGATAACTCTTCATCTTCACCTACAGAAGGATTTATATCTGTTATCTTTTTTATTTCAAATGCAGCAAACTCTTTAAGTTCTACTATTTTTTTCTCCTCTTCTTCTATCTTTGTCAACTCTTTTTGAACTTCTATATATTCCAAATAAGCCGTTTTATAGCTCTCTTTGAGTTTAAAGATTTTTTTTGAAGAACTCCCTACTCTCTCATCTATAATATTTAAAAGGTTTTCATTTTCAAAGTCACTAAAGTCTTTTAGACTTAGATGTCTTAGATAAGGCGATGCTATCGCTCCAATAGCTTTACGTGAAAGACTTTGATTATTTATAAAGTAACGAGACTTCTCTTTTCTAATCTGCTTAAAAACATTTACTTCATCATTTTCTATACCTGTACTATCTTCATCTATATCCCAAGTAACACTCGACTCACACAGAGCAGCACTACATGTAGCTCCACCCAAAGAGGAGAGTATAGATTCCATAAGTATAGACTTCCCACTGCCACTTGGACCAGTAAACACGATCATCCCAGTTTGTAAGTTGAGTTCTGTCTCTTTAAAACTAAGGTAATCTTTTAAGTAAAATCTCTCTATCATTTTTCTTCCTTTTAGAAGTCTAGTGGACTTATAAGTTTTGGTTTGTTTAATTCGCTAATTACATGGGTATAAATCATAGTTGTTTCAACAGATTTATGCCCCAACAATTCTTGAATACTTCTTAAATCAACTCCTGCTTGAAGTAAATGAGTAGCATAACTATGTCTAAATATATGAGAAGTTACTCGTTTATTAAGGTTAGTTTTTTGAGCAGCAACTTTAATATTTCTTCCTAAAGTAGCAGCAGGTATATGATGTCTTCTTTCTATCTTTGTTCGTGGGTCTGTTGAGATATTTAAAGCAGGAAAAAGATATTGCCATTTAGTTTCAAATTGAGAATTTTTATATTTTTTATCTAAAGCATAAGGCAGATATACAGCACCAAATCCGTCTCTAATATCTTTTTCATGTAATTCCATGACACTCTCTATTTGAACAGCTATTTTCTGTTTTATTTTCAAAGGCAGTGGTACTACTCTATCTTGCAAAGATTTAGAATCCCAAATACATACTTTGTCGAAACCTAAATCAATATCTTTTATTCTTAGTTTTATAACCTCATTCATTCTCAAACCACAGCCATACATGAGCATAGTTATAAGTTTATAAATCCCTTTTAAATTTTCCATAACTAACTTCACTTCATCCTTTGTCAAAACAACAGGTATCCGTTTTCTCTCTTGTGCCCTTAAGGCTTGGATATTCCACTCGCTCATATCTATACCAAGAACCTCTTTATATAGAAATAACAAAGCACTAAAAGCCTGATTTTGAGTACTAGATGCAACCCTATTTTTAATGGCTAAAGATGTTAAAAACTTTTCAATTTCTTCCTTGCCCATATCTTTTGGATGCTTTTTATTATGAAAAAAAATATACTGCTTTATCCAGTGTATGTATGTTCTTTCAGTTGATAAACTATAATGCTTAAATTGTATACTATCTTTCACTATATTCAATAATTTTTTCTTAACTTCCATAAATTTCCCCTCAAATTTTAAACTAACATATGCACTTTTAATGGAATAATGACAAATAACAGACCATAAATGTCATAATAACGGCAATTAAAGTATAAACAGTACACTTTTTCTTTAAGAA
>Ga0256837_1000681_pt1 | contig 27122 bp, 30 predicted proteins | sample 4562384metaG_FD_185976 | JGI IMG/M metagenome (GOLD analysis project Ga0256837, IMG submission 185976) | Hydrothermal vent microbial communities from Guaymas Basin, Mexico - 4561-384 | ecosystem: Environmental > Aquatic > Marine > Hydrothermal vents | place: Mexico: Guaymas Basin | collected... | reverse complement strand
CTCTTTAGCTGTTAACAAGAGAGTAAGTGCATTTTATTTGGGAATTTTAGATCTCTTCGCCGATATGAAACTTCCTCAATCTCTTATAGATATTGACAATCCTACTATCTCTTATATGCTCTCTCATTTTCTTATAACAGCAAAATCTATGAATGTAAAAGCTGTTAGTTTTGTCTATCAAGAGTTTAAAGATTTAGAGACTTTTAAACGCTGGATAGAGTTAGAAAAAAGAATGGGATATGACTCAAAAGGGTGTATCTCCCCCTCTCAGGTAAAACTAGTCAATGAAATTTTTGTAGATAAGGAAGAGGAGATAAAAAGAGCTCATGTGATAGTGAAACTTTTTGAGATGCACAGAGATGAGGGTATAACTGGTTTTGTAGATGAGGAGTATGGTTTTATAGATGAGCCAATTTACAAAGGTGCATTGGCTCTTTTAGAGGCTTAGTAGATTTTATAGCTAAGCTCTTTTTTTTCGTACAATTGGAAATAATTTTCCATAAGTTAAACATCTCCAAACCCACTCTAGTGGACCGTAGCTAAAAACTTTAAGCCAGAAAAAACTAAAAAGAATTTGTATAATATAGAGTCCTAATGCAAGTAGGGTGATTTGCAGGAGACCCATAGTTCCATAAAGTCCACTAAAGAAAGGGTAAAAGAGTAGATAACCTAAAAGTGTGTGCATAAGATAACTTGTAAAACTCATTCTACCTACATAAATAAAAAGATGAAAAACTTTTTTAAAAAAAGCTTTTTCATCTAAGATAGCCAATATACTAATATAAGAGAGTGCAAGTAAAATCTGTCCTGTTACTGCGATGGCTTTATAAGCAACATTTGTAAGGTTATGTGAAAAAGATGCCATACTCCCACCAATTTCATAAGCAATAAATGTGATAATAGAACCAGATATAAAGTAAAATAAAAAAAGTTTAAAAGATTTTGCATAAGTAGTAAAATAATCTATACTCATAAGATAAAAACCAAGTAAAAAGAGGGCTAAGACTTTTGTTAAACGCCCAGACGGGATAAGATCAATATAGCGATAGTAGAGATTATGCCAATTTGCTTGAAGTACTTCGTAAAGAGAACCATTCTGAAAAATATAGGTTAAATCTTCAGGAATTATATCTGGGTATGTTTTGTATGCTGTATATTCATAGTTAAGAATTTGTGGAAAATAGAGAGCAATAATGATGTCATAGATAAGCCACGAAAAATATAAAAAGATACTTAACTTTAAGATAGTAGTGTTTTTAAGATTACGGAACATAACAAAAATAAGACCAACTCCTCCATAGATAAGTAAAATATCACCTGACCAAAAAAAGGAGTGAATCGCTCCAAACATCATAAGAAAACCGAGTCTTCTTCTATAAGTTTTCATAAATGGGAGTTGATTTTCTCGTTGCTTATTAAACTGTATGTAAAACCCTATTCCAAATAGGAGAGAGAAGAGGGTGTAGAATTTTGTATCTATAAAGAACATAAATAAGTAGTGAAAAATGTCATTATACTCATAGTAAGGCAGTGATGCTATATGCTCAAAATGGATAAACTTATACCCACTCCATGATTGTATGTTTGCAATTAAGATTCCAAAGATAGCAAAGCCTCGAATTACATCAAGAATCTCAACTCTATTTTTTTTAAGTACTGGTTTTATTGTTTCTTTCATCTATTTTCCTATGGCATTGTCAAGTGTAGCAATAGCAATGTAGTAGTTGTAGTAATCTACAACAAGAGTTGCTTTAGCATCTATGTAGCCTTGACGAGCCTCTTGAAGTTCTATGTAGTCTGAAAGTCCATGTTCGTAGCGTTTACTTGCTTGATCAAATTTTTCATTAGAGACTTTAACCAAACTTTGGTCAAGTTCAATAGTATCTTTTGTTTTATAGAGATTAATAAAGGCTATAGTTGTACTCTTTTTTATGGTAAGTTTTGTAGAAGAGAGCTCTTCATTTGAGATTTTAAGATTTATTTTTTGCTCTTGTGATTGTGCAGATGTTGCGCCCCCTTGGTAAAGATTCCAGTTTAGATTTAGCATTGCATCCCATTGTGTTTTTGGAACATACACTTGATACTCATCAGCTTTTTGAGTAAGATAATTGGCACTAACAGAGAGTGAAGGGTAGTACTGTGCATCTACAGAGAGTGTTTGTGCTTGGGAAGATTTAATCTTAGAGAGCTCTTTTTTTATTTCATTTTTATTTTTATAAGCAAAGTCTATGGCCTCTTGTAGATTTAAATCATAAGCTTGAAGAGAGTTATAAAGTAAATCAAATTGAAGTTTTTTACTATAAACTGTATAGTTCTGAGTTACTTGTGTAAAACCTACTATCTTATCTAGTTGTGCATAACTAAGTTTGAGATTATATTCTGCTTTTTTGAGTTCTAATTTCGCTTTAATAAGACGAACTTCAGCATCTGAAATATCAATTTTCGTACGAATCCCTGCTTCAAAATAGCGTTTAGCTCGGTAAAGTTGTGCTTTCGTAAGTTTTACATTCTCTTTTTGAACATCTATAAGAGCAATCGCTTTTAATATGTCATAGTAAGCATTTTTTACATCTTTTTTCTTATCAGAAATTTTTTGCATATTATCCCTAAGGTAGGCTTGAGAAGTATATCTCTGTGTATCTGTATCCCCTCCAGTTTTCCCAAAATCATAAAGAAGCTGTTTTAATGAAAGCTTTCCTGTAAGTAAATTATCATCAACCGATGAAAAATTATAAGTTTCGCTCTGAGAAATTCTTCCTGCTGAAGCAGTTAAATCTACCTGTGGTAGATATCCTGAAAATGCAGTGTCATAGCGTTTTTGAGAAGCATTATATTGAAGCTTTGAGATATGTAAATCTGGAGAATTTTCCAAAGATTGTAAAATGAGTTCATCAACTGTATAACTCTTTTGTGCATAGAGAAAGGTACTAAGTGTGAGAATAGCTAAGCTAAGTATTGTTTTTTTCATTATATAGATTCCCTTCTTGAAATTTCATCTTCTACATTGACAAATTTCTCTCTCATAGACTCTAAAAGTACATAAAGAACTGGTACAAATAGTGTAGAGATAAATGTTGCACTAATCATACCAAACATAAGAACTATCCCTATAGATTGTTGTGTAATTGCACCCGCTCCAGTTGCAAAAGCAAGAGGGAAGATACCAAAAAGAAAAGAGAGTATAGTCATCATAATAGCTCGAAAACGAAGAGTTCCTGCTTTTATAGCAGACTCTATGATGCCTACACCACTCTCTCTCTGCTCTTTTGCAAACTCGACAATAAGTATGGCGTTTTTAGCAGCAAGGGCGACAAGTAAGACAAGTCCAACCTGTGCAAAAGTGTTAAGTGGAAGTCCTGCCCATCGCAGACCTGCAACCGCACCCGCTACAACCATAGGAACAGAGAGCAGAATCATAAGTGGAAGTATCCATGACTCATACTGTGCTGCAAGAACAAGAAAAACAATAAGAAGAACAAAGATAACTACATAAATCTGTGCATCACCTGCAAGTGTTTCTTGATAACTCATACCTGCCCACTCATATCCATAAGTAGAAGGGAGTACACTCTGTGCTATCTCATCCATCGCAGCCATTGCATCTCCCGAACTATAGCCTGGTGCAGCAGCACCATTTATCTGAATACTTCTATACATATTAAAGTGTGTGAGGTTTTGAGGACCTATCATCTCTTTTACTTCTAAAATAACACTTAGAGGAACCATTTTGTTATCACGATTTTTGACAAAGAGTTTATCTATATCCTCTTTTGAACTTCTAAACTCTTTATCTGCTTGAACAAACACACGAAATACTTTTCCAAACTTTGTAAAGTCATTAACATAGATACTTCCAAGATAAGCCTGCATAGTAGTAAATAAATCACTCATATTTACGCCTAAAGCATTTGCTTTTTCTCTGTTTATCACTATGTCATACATCGGATAGTTAGTAGCAAAAGTTGTAAAAGCATAAGCGATCCTAGGATCAGCAAAAGCCCCTTTTATCATCTCTTGTGCATAGTGTTCAAAAGTATTTAGATCTCCTGAGAGATAATCTTGCAGTCTAAAGTCAAAACCACCAACATTTCCAACCCCAGGGATACCAGGAAGATTAAATGCTGCGATATTTGCTTCACTCACTTTTACTGTTTTAGCTTTTATAGCTTTTATAATTCCAAAAACACTATTTTGTGGAGTAGTTCGCTCTTTCCAATCTTTGAGAGATACAAACATAGCGAGAGCTGAACCATCCATAGCGGATGTTATGATGTTATAACCCTCTACACTAATGATATTTTCAACTCCATCAATAGAGTAGATAATATCTTCAACTTCCTTTCTGACATTTGCAGTCTGTTCTATAGATGTCCCAGGTTTCAGATTGACTGAAACCATACATACACCTTTATCCTCTGAGGGAACAAAACCCGTAGGGGTAATGGAGAAAAGATAGTACATAAGATAAAAAATCCCAGCCATAACACCAATCATAGCATATCGTGCTTTAATAAAAAAGGTAATAAGAGCTGTGTATTTTGCTGTTAAAGCATCAAAAATAACATCAAATTTTTCAAATAAAATAAATTTTTTCTCATCCTTCTTTCGGCGTTTAATAATGATGGCACTAATTGCAGGGGAGAGTGTAAGTGCATTAAGTGATGAGACAAGAACAGCAAAAGAGATTGTTAATGCAAACTGCTGATAAAGAGCCCCTGTAATACCAGGTAGCATAGATACTGGCACAAAAACAGCTACTAAAACAAGGGTAGTTGATATGATAGGCCCAATAAGCTCTATCATAGATTTCTTGACAACCTGTGGCATACTTAACTCAGGCTCTTTATACATAATTACCTCAACATTTTCAACCACTAAGATAACATCATCAACAACAATTCCGATAGCTAAGATAAGCCCAAAGAGTGTAAGGAAGTTGATACTAAACCCACCCGCCATCTGCATAGCTGCAAATGCACCTATAAGTGAAACAGGAATGGCAGCAGCAGCGATAACAGTCGGTCTCCATGACCCTAAAAAGATAAATATAATAATGATTACAAGAGCGATAGCTAAAAAGAGGTTGTTTATAACATTGTCTATAGCTACTTTGACATACTTTGTTGTGTCATAAGGAACAGCATATGTAACCCCATCAGGAAAACGACTCTGTAGTCTCTGCATAGTCTCTTCAACTTTTTTACGAATATCAAGAGCATTTGCATCTCCGAGTTGATAAACGCCAATAAGTCCAGCAGGTTTTTTAGCACTAATGGCATTCCAATCATAAAACTCACTACCGAGTTCTACCATTGAGACATCACTAAGATAGACAAGTGAGCCATCTTTTTTATACTTCAGAACTATCTTTTTAAACTCAGCTACATCAGTAAGTCTCCCTTTTGTAGAGAGAATAAACTCCTGTTTTTGATCTCTAAAAGATGGATTTCCACCTATTTTACCTATGGAGGCCTGTTTGTTTTGACTCTTAACAGCACTTATAACATCCATCGGTGTCATGTTGAGTGCTCGAAGTTTATCGGGGTTTAGCCATATACGAATAGCATACTTTTTTTCGCCCATATTTTGAGCTTTCCCAACACCAGGAATTCTTTTTATCTCATCAAGAACATTGATATTTACAAAGTTAGAGAGAAAACTTCCATCGTAGCGTTTATCCCCACTAATGGCGATAAGACAGACAAGAGAGGGTGATTTTTTATCAACTATAACTCCCTGTGCTGTTACTTCTGAGGGGAGGGATGCTGTTGCTGTTGAGACTTTGTTCTGCACATCAACCGCACCTATATCTATATCATATCCAGGTTCAAAGTAAACATTTATACTTGATGCCCCATTTGCAGCAGAGGAGGACTCCATATAGATAACACCCTTGATACCGTTGAGTTTATCTTCAAGTACTCGTGTTACAGTATTTTCAACGACAAAGGCATTTGCACCTGTATAGTTTGCACTTACATTTACCGTTGGAGGTGCTACATCAGGATACTCAGAGATAGGAAGAACAAGCATAGAGACAAGACCAGCTGTGATAATGATAAGTGAGATTACTATAGCTAAGATAGGTCTTTTGATAAAAGTAACTGAAAACATCTAGTTGTTCGCTTTTGGAATAAGGTTATTATTTTTTAATATAGCTTGTATACCCTTAGTCGCTGTAACATCAGTAGGGATAACCTTACGACCCTCTTTGAGTTTGACTAAAGCAGAGATGATAACTCTATCTCCATCTTTAAGACCCTCTTTAATACTTACATAGTATTTACTTGTGTAGTCTGTTTTTATATCTGCTCTTTTTATTGTGTTGTTTTTATCTACAATATAGACAAAACTACCAAGTTGGTCATTAAAAATAACTTCAGGGGGAATCATAAGAAACTTGTACTTATCATTGATAAAAAGGTTTACATATACAAAAGTCCCGGGAAGAACTTTTTTTTCTCTGTTTTGTATAGTTGCACGCATTGAGATAGTTGAAGTAAGAGGGTCAACTATGTTGTTAGAAAAATCTACATAACCATTAAGTCTAATCTCCTGAGAACTTCCAGCTACACTTATAAAAGCATCAGGTCGCTCTTTATTTCTATATTTTTGAAAGAGTCTTACATCTTTTTGGGATGGAGAGAAGTAAGCATAGATAGGGTCTATTTTTACTATAGTTGTTAAGAGTGTAGATTCCCCTTGACCTACAAGGTTCCCAACATCTACACGTCTCGCACTAGCATTTCCACTAATAGGTGCGGTAATAGTTGTATAACTCAGTTGTAATTTTGCTCGATTTATCTCAGCACTATCACCAGCAATAGCAGCTTTAAGTCCTGCTTGTTGTGCTTGATACTGTTCAAGTGTAGCACGTGGTGCTAAACCCTCATCAACAAGTGGTTTATATCTGTTTACATCTGCTGTTGCTAGTGCTAGAGAAGCCTCATCCTGTGCTTTTTTTGCCTTTGCAGCATTAAGAGATGCTAGATATTCTCCCTTTTGAATTTGAAAAAGTTTTTCTCCTTTTTTTACAAACTCCCCATCTTTAAAATAGATCTTTTCAAGAACTCCCGATACTCTTGTTTTAACATCTTGTGAACTACTAGCCTTTGTCATTCCTGTAAACTGTTTCCAAATAGGAACAGGCTCTTTTTTTACTTTTATGATATTGACTTTAAGAGCTGGTATCTCTTTTTTTACTTTTTGTGTCTTTTCTTTAGAACATGCACTAAAGAGAAGAAGAGAGGAGAGAAAGAAAATATTGAGTATTTTTGATGATTTCAGCATAGGAAGTAACCTTTTAAAGATGAATATATTTTAAAAGATTATATCATATTAAGAGGCTTATTACTTTTAATACCTTGCTAAATTATAGTAAACATTATACCTTATAAGTGTTTTCTCTTTAGGGTGTGGATAACGACTATAAGCATACTCAATAGTCTCTTTAGTTGTGTCATCCAAAACATAGTAACCACTTTTAGAGAGAAATTTAAAATCTGTCATGTCACCATTTGGATGAAGATAAAACTCTACAACATTACTACGATTAACATTTAAGTCACGAGGAAGATTTACTCTTGCAACACGTGTTAAGACCTGTTGTGTAATTCTTCTCATAACCTCTTGATTGTCAATGATATACTGCTGTTGCCCTGGAGTCAGTTTTCCAAACTCTTCACCATATAACTCTTTGATATTTTGGCTAATATTTCCACCTGAAGTTGATGATTTTTTTGTCTGTTTTTTCTCTTGTTTAGATTTATCTTCAAACATCCAAGCCATAGGGTCTTTCTTCTTTACTTTTTTAGTTTTATTGATATCTTTTTTCTCTATTAGTGGAATATATGGCTTAGTAGGAGGGAGTGGCTCTACTTTTGGCTTAGGTTTTGGTGTTGGTTTAGCTTTTAGCTTTGGTTTAGGTTTATTAAGAACTGGTTTTTTACGAGGTTTTTTTGGTTCAAATTTTACAGGTGGTCTGTTTGGTTTTACTATTTTTTTAAGTTGACTTCCCTTGGGCATAGGAGGTGCTATTTTCTGAGGTTTAGGTTTCTTCTTATTTAGACCAGACTCTTTATGCTTTTTTGGAAGGTCTTTAAGAGAGATTTTTATCTTCTGCTCCTCTTGTTGTGCAGGTTTTTTTATCTCAGGTGTGATTAATCCTAAAATCCAAAAAACAAGGACTAGAACTAGATGAACTAAAAGGGCAATAGCAAGGGCAAAAGTTGATCTATTCAAATATTATTCCATAATTATTAAATTTTAGAGATTATACCAAATCAATATTAATAGTACTTAGATATAATTAGAAAAACAATTATTGAGGTCATGATATTATGAGTAGAGAAGCATCAAATAGAGCATTTAGTGAAGCACAGAGTTTAATTCCAGGAGGAGTTAACTCTCCTGTAAGAGCATTTAAAAGTGTTGGTGGAACACCGATTTTTATCGCAGAGGGTGAGGGTGCTTACCTAAGTGATGTAGATGGAAACAGGTATGTTGATTTTGTTCAGTCTTGGGGTCCACTTATTTTTGGTCACCGTGATGAGGCTATTGAAGCTGCTGTTATTAATGCAGTGAAACATGGACTATCATTTGGTGCACCTACAGAGGCTGAGACAGAGTTAGCAAAACTTGTAGTGGGCTTTTTTGACTCTATAGATAAGGTTCGTTTTGTATCTTCTGGAACGGAGGCTGTTATGTCAGCTATCCGTTTAGCTCGTGGTTTTACTGGTCGTGATGATATTGTAAAATTTACTGGTTGTTATCATGGGCATAGTGACTCTCTTTTAGTAGAAGCTGGAAGTGGTGCTGCAACTTTTGGAACACCATCAAGCCCTGGTGTTCCTGCTGACTTTACAAAGCATACTCTTTTAGCTGAGTATAACAACATAGAGTCAGTAAAAAAATGTTTTGAAAACTCTTCAGATATAGCTTGTGTTATCATAGAACCAATCGCTGGAAATATGGGATTTGTTCCTGCTGATAAAGAGTTTTTACATGAACTTCGTAAACTTTGTGATGCACATGGTACACTTCTTATCTTTGATGAAGTTATGAGTGGTTTCCGTGGAACTATCAATGGAGCTGAGAGTATAACTGGTGTTACGCCTGACATCCTTACTCTTGGAAAAGTGATTGGTGGTGGTATGCCTGTTGGTGCATTTGGTGCAAGAGCAGAGATTATGGCGATGTTATCTCCTGAGGGTCCAGTCTATCAAGCAGGGACACTTAGTGGAAATCCAGTAGCGATGGCAGCAGGATTTGCAGCCTTAACTAAGTTGAAGAAAAATGCTAGAGTAATGGGTGTTTTAGAAGCTCGTGCTAAAAGATTAGTTTCTGGTATGCAAGAGGCCGCTGCTGAGCAGGGTATAACAATGCAGACAGATGTAAGAGGGAGTATGTTTGGTTTCTTTTTTAATGAAAAACCAGTGAAGAACTTTGCAGATGCTTGTAATTCTGATGCAGAGATGTTTGCTGCATTTCATTCAAAAATGCTTGATGCTGGTTTTTACTTCGCTTGTTCACTTTATGAGACAGGTTTTATCTCTACAGCTACTACTGATGAGATGATTGAAGATACAATCAAAGCTGCAAGTAAAATCTTTAAAGAGATAAAGAATGGCTAATGAAAAAGAGGAGAGAAAACCTCGAATAAAACCTATCATAGAAGCAGCAGATAGTCTCTCTCTTGGAATCTCTATGGTTGTAGCGGTTCTTATGGGTGTAGGAATTGGTTGGTTGATAAAAAGTCTTAGTGGTGTAGCTTGGACTTTTTGGATAGGAGTTTCTATTGGTATAGCTGCTGCTATTTTAAATGTTTATAAGGCTTACTCAAAACAGTATAAAGCTTTTGAAGAGTTAGCTAAAGAGCCTAGATATGCTATTAAAAAGCAGTTAGATGATGATGAAGATGACGAGGATTATGGTGATAAAAATTATTAAACCCATAGTAGTTGCTGAGAGTTTAGTTCTTGGTAGTTACTTTTATTCTGCTACTGCTTTTACAAACATTCAAGTAGCGTTTGCAAGTTCATTGTTTATTATAGTAGGTTCATCTCTCGCTTATAAAGGGATGGTAGTAAATCAAGTCTCAGCAGAAAATTATGAAGATAAACGTGATTTACTTGATGAGATAGAAGATCCCCATGAGCTTTATGATGACGTTCCTATCAATGAAACAGCAGTTGAAGAGTTGGATTTAAAAGCTATAGTAAAAGAGGAGAGGGCAAAGATAAAAACTTTTAGTCTCTCTAGTATAAAGCATGGTGCAAAAGGAAGTGTTTCACTCTTTAGACTTGTGCCTTATCTCTTTTTAGTTTTAGGTTTTATCGCTCTGAAAAATAATGAAGTTTTGGATTTAAAGTTTTATCTTCCCTCTTTACTTATAGGAATTATAGTGGGTTCTTTAGTCTCTAAAGAGATAGCGACTTAGTTCGTTATCATAGGGATGTTTATAGTCATACCACTACCTATCTCTACATAAAAATTGTATTTTTCACTCATAGCTTTAAGTTTATAACTCTTTTCTCTGTTTATGTTCTTCGCTGTGATGGCGATTGAGAAGATACTGTATTTATTTTCATCAAACTTAATATGCTCTCCAATTCTATAAAACACTTTTGTATTAATCTCTTCATTATCTTGAACACAATCATACATTTTGTTTAGTAGTTTTATAAGTTTACTAGAGTCTACAATGATGTCTGGAATAGTAGGGTCATAATCTTTGGTATATTTTATAGAAGAAGTTATAGAGTTTGTAGAGATACAGAGATCTGTAATAGTGAAAATATTTGTAAGCTCACCCTCTGGTTTTTTAGTGTTGAGTTTAAAAGATGGTGTTTGATAGAGTTTAAGTCCTATCTTCTCCTCATCTTCATAACCTACTGTTACACCAAAAAACTTATAACGACCATACTCTAACTCTATAAAAGTTGTTTTAAATCCAAAACTTATACTTGCATAAGATTTTGCAAGTTCAAAGAGAGAAGAGGCTGTAGTTGAACCTAAAAGAAACTGAGCTTCAGCGTTTACAGAGATGATTTTTCCATTTGCACTAAAAAGAATAAAAGGATTGTAGTCATACTCAATCCACTGCTGCTCAAAGGTCATACTTCTACCTACTCTTCTATATAGTTTTTAAGACGACGACCAACTTTAGGGTGTTTAAGTTTCTTAATAGCACTTGATTCGATCTGGCGAACACGTTCCCGAGTTACACTTAACTCTTTACCAATCTCTTCAAGAGTTCTATCACTCTCATCATCCATAATTCCAAAACGAAGTTTGATAACTGCTTTTTCACGCTCATTTAACTGGTCAAGAACAGTTTCAATCTGACCACGAAGGTCATCTTTAAGAATTGCATCTGCTGGTGAAACTGATGTTTTATCTTCGATAAAGTCACCAAAACGCCCATCATCTTCACTACCAATAGGAGCTTCAAGAGATATTGGCTCTTTAGTAATCTTGATAACATTTTTAACTTTTTCAACTGAGAGACCAACCTCTTCAGCGATAGTGTCAACATCTGGCTCTTTACCATTCTCTTGAAGGTGTTTACGCATGATTTTGTTGATACGGTTAATAGTCTCTATCATATGAATAGGGATACGAATAGTACGAGCTTGATCGGCAATAGCACGAGAAATCGCTTGACGAATCCACCATGTAGCATAAGTAGAGAACTTATAACCTTTTTGGTACTCAAATTTATCAACAGCTTTCATAAGACCGATGTTACCCTCTTGAATAAGATCAAGGAAAGGAAGACCACGGTTTGTGTAGCGTTTAGCAATAGATACAACAAGTCTAAGGTTTGATTTTGCCATTTTTGTTTTAGAGATTTCGGAGATATTTTTACCACGTTTAATCTGTTCTAAAATTTCAAAAAGTTTTTCTGGTTCCATATCGAAAGAGTTTTTACTTGCTTCTTTAGTCTGAACAAGTTTTTTGATCTCCATATATGTAGAAACCATTGTAGCCTCTGGAACCATATTTGCAATATCTTCTTTGTTTAACTCTTGAATTTTTGCTACTAAAACATTGTGATTTGCTTTGAGGGTATCATTGAAAAGTGGAAGTTTATACTCTAGGCGTTTAAGCTCTTTGTCATAACCCTCATCACTTTTAAGTGCAGTCTCCATAGCTTTTACAAGTTCATTAATAAGTTTAGAAGTTGGACCTAAATCAAGAAGTTTCTCTTTAAGTACACCCTTTTTAAAAGTAACACCGAGATAATAAAATACGATCTCTTCTGTAAGTTCATCAGATGAACCCTCTGGCATTTTTTCGCTTAGTTTTATCCACTCTTTTTTAGCTTTTTCAAGAGCTTTAAAGCTTGTAGAGACTTTTTCAACACGAGTTTTATCTTTAGCTGTTAATGTTTTATCGGCTTTTTCTGCTTTTGCATCATCAGAAGCATCATCATCGCTATCCTCTTTTTCATCTTCAAAAGATTTAAAAAGTTCTTTAACACGACGTTCACGGTTGATAAGTGGTTCTTTATAGTCTAATATAAACTCTATAAGGTAAGGTACAGAACAGATAGCATCAATAATAATACTCTCTCCACCCTCTATCTTTTTAGATATTTCAATCTCTTCTTCTTTTGTAAGAAGAGGAATTTGACCCATTTCACGAAGATACATACGAACAGGAGAGTCTGAGCGTGACCACTCAAGAAGTTCATGCTCTTTAAGAATGTCGAATGAATCTGATTCATTCTCTTCTAGCATTCTTCTTTGTGCTGCGCGACGGGCTGCTGCTTCTGTATCATTTAATCTTTTTGCATGTTCACTTGAAGTGTATATACATCTTTTATTTTTCGTTAAAAGTTTTAAAACATTTTTTGCCTGAGCGGCTGTAGGCTGTTTTTCAAACAGTTCTACAAGAGATTCATAAGTAAGGCACTCTTTACCTTTGTGATCTTCAAAAAATGTTTCTATAGCTTTGTTGAGTTCTTTAGCTGTCATATGGGAGGTTGCTCCATGAGTTAAGGTTTTTAAAAGGTGGATTATACCCAAAAATAATTAAAATATTCTGAACTCTTATCGAAAATAATTATGGAACACTCTTTGCTATTCATCTAATAATATTTAGATTTAATAAGGATTATTTATGCAGACAGGCTACTATGCTTCAGCAGCAGGAATGGTGACACAGTTTAATAGACTCGATACTATTTCAAATAATTTAGCAAATGTTAACACTACAGGTTTTAAAGAAGATAACCTTATCGTTGGTGATTATATGCGTATTTATCAAGAGAAAAGAGATGAGCTTGATAATGCTAACAACACTAAAGAGGGTGCAGCTTTTATCAATAGAACTATGACAAGAACTCCTCAAATAGTTGACTCTTATACTGACCAAAGTGTAGGTAGGCTTCAGAAAACGGATAATCCTTTAGACTTTGCATTAACTCGTGAGGGTCTCTTTTTTGCAGTTAAAACACCTCAGGGTATAAAATTAACTCGTGATGGAAGTTTTACAAAAAATGACGAGGGAATGCTTGTAACTAAACAGGGTTATGAAGTTTTATCAGAGGATTATTTTAAATCGAAAGAGAATATAAGCTTTGCTAGTACAGATAGTGTAGTAGCTGTAGATAAAAATGGTCAAATATCTACAAATATTCCTAACTCAGTGAATTTAACAGCTGGTAAAAAACTTTTTATTGCACAACCTAAAGATTTAAGTCAACTTACAAAAGAGGGTGATAATCTCTATGCTTTTGATGATATAAAAGATATTACTGCTGTTGAAGAGAGTGGGGCAGTAAGTCAAGGTTATGTAGAAAAGAGTAATGTAAACGCCGTTAAGATGATGACAGATATGATAGAGACTAATCGTTTAGTCGGTATGTATGAAAAAGCTATGACAACACAGATGGATGACATGAACAAAGATGCAATAGAAAAAATTGCTAGAAAAGCTTAATTAAAGAGAGAATAAAATTATGATGCAATCACTATATACTGCTTCGACGGGAATGCTCGGAATGCAGACTCAGATCGATACTACTGCCAATAATATTGCCAATGTTAATACTATTGGATTTAAAAAGAGTCGTGCTGAGTTTTCAGACTTAATGTATCAAGTTATGGAGTATGCAGGTACTTCAACTTCAGATGTTACAAAGAGTCCAACTGGGATAGAGGTAGGGCTTGGTGTTCGTCCAACTGCTGTTAATAAAATATTTGCAGAGGGTTCATTAAAACAGACTGACAATCAACTAGATGTAGCAATTACGGGAAATGGTTTCTTTAAACTTGAGCTTCCTGATGGTACAGAGGTTTACTCAAGAGATGGTGCTTTTAAGATAGATGAAAATGGTACTATGGTAAATAGTGATGGTTATAAACTAGTCCCTGAAGTTGTTATTCCAGCTGATGCTACAAATATTAGTATAGGAACTGATGGTACAGTTACTGTTATTCAACCTGGTCAGACGCAGGCTACTCAAGTTGGACAGATCACTACAACTAACTTTATTAATCCATCAGGATTACACTCCTTAGGAGATAATCTTTACATAGAAACAGATAGTTCAGGGCAACCTGTTGAGGGAACTCCTGGACTTGATGGTTTAGGAACACTTAGACAGGGATTTGTTGAGCTTAGTAATGTTGAACTTGTAGTAGAACTAACAGACCTTATTACAGGACAACGTGCTTATGATTCTAACTCTAAAGTAATTACGACAAGTGATGAAATGCTACAAACAGTAAATAATCTCAAACGCTAGTCATACTTAAAATAGGCTTGATACTTTTTAATATCAAGCTTCTTTTCTTCTTCTAAAAACTATTTCATAAAACTCAAATAATATTTTGGATATAATCACGAAATTATTTAATAAAATATATTAGGATTTTATAATGCAAAAAGCAGATATTAACGGTAAAGTTTGGACATTTGGTAAAGATATTGATACTGACTTAATAATCGCCGCAAGATACTTAAATACATCAGTTCCTGAGGAACTAGCAAAACATGTAATGGAAGATGCAGACCCTGAGTTTGTAGGAAAAATGAGTGTTGGTGATGTGATAGTTGCTGGTGAAAATTTTGGTTGTGGTAGTTCTCGTGAACATGCACCAATAGCACTTAAAGCAGCTGGTGTAGCTGCAATTATCGCTCCAACATTTGCTAGAATTTTTTATAGAAATGCATTTAATATGGGTCTCCCTATCTTTGAACTTCCACAGAGTGCAGAGATAAATGAAGGTGATGAGATTACAGTAGATATGAATGCTGGAACAATTACAAATAATACTAAGAGTAAAACATATAACTTTACTCCGATTCCTGCATTTATGCAAGAGTTAATTGATGCGGGTGGTTTAATGAACTTTGCACAAAATGAGATTAATGAAGGAAAGAAATAGATGAAAAACTACAAAATAACACTTATTAAGGGTGATGGAATTGGTCCAGAGATTATTGATGAGGCTGTAAAAGTTTTAGATGCTGTATCATCTTGTTGTGGTTTTCACTTCTCTTATGATGAAGCACTTATGGGTGGTATCGCTTATGATGTAACAGGTGATCCTCTTCCACAAGAGACTATCACAAAATCTCTTCAGTCAGATGCTGTACTTTTTGGAGCTATCGGTGGACCAGCATGGGATGCTCTTCCTCGTGAGAAACGCCCTGAGAGTGGACTTCTTCGTTTTAGAAAAGAGCTTGGCGTTTATGCTAACTTACGTCCTGCTGTTGTATATGATGAGTTGATTAATGCCTCTTCATTAAAACCTGAAATTATCAAGGGTGTTGATATTATGGTTGTACGTGAGCTTATTGGTGGTATCTATTTTGGTGAACCTAAGGGTCGTACAGAAGATAAAGGCTGGAATACTATGGTTTACACTCGTAGTGAGATAGTTCGCATAGCACACCATGCATTTAAAATAGCGATGAAAAGAGATAAGAGAGTCTGTTCTATTGATAAGGCAAATGTTCTTGATGTTTCTCAACTTTGGAGAGATGTTGTAACTGAAGTAAGTGCTGAGTATCCTGAAGTAGAATTAACACATATGTATGTTGATAATGCTGCAATGCAACTCGTACTTAATCCAAAACAGTTTGATGTAATGTTAACTGGAAATATTTTTGGTGATATTCTTTCAGATGAGGCATCTATGCTTTGTGGTTCTATAGGTCTTTTACCATCAGCAAGTGTTGGTGATAAGATTGGCGTTTATGAACCGATTCACGGTTCTGCTCCTGATATTGCAGGTCAAGGTATAGCAAACCCTATCGCGACAATTGCTTCTGCATCAATGATGTTAAGATTTGCACTTGGTGAAAATGAAGCAGCTGACAAAATAGATAATGCAATCAAAAAAACTCTTAGCGAAGGTTATAGAACAGGTGATTTAGCTCAGTATGATGCTAAAGAAGTATGTTCAACAAGTGAAATCGGTTCAATAATCGCAAACTATATCGAGAGATAGGTTTTAATATAAATATGAAAACTCTCACTTTAGCAAATATCTACGAACTTCAAGGTCTTAAAGAAGAGGCACTAGATATTTACAAAGAAGTCTTAAAAAAAGATCCTCATAATAGTGATGCTAAAATTGCTATTAGAAGATTATCAGGGATACGTAAAAAGTTTTTAAAAGTAAATCAAGAGATGAAAGATTATTTTTTAAAGATGGAGACAGAAGTAGAGTTTAATGAGTTTGAAAGGTGGTTATTAAAAGCATGGAATTAAAAGATGTAATACTCTCAACACTAGCTGAGATGGAAGATAATCCCCAAATTGAAGCTGAACTTTCACGCTCAAGAGAGAAAGTAAAATCTCCAAAAGAGGTAAATGTTACAGTTGAAGAGATAAAAGAAGAGATAAAAATAGAAGTTCCTGCAACTTCAACAGAGAGTGAACTTATCTATTTAAACTCTATCAAAGAGAGACTTTTAGTTCTTTTTGAAGGTTTTCAAGCACCAAATAATGTAAATATTGAAGCTAAGGTAGATATGACACTTAATTTTTTAGAGTACACACTCGCTACAATAGATGATAGAGTAGAAAAATTAAAAAAAGGAAGTTTATAGTGAATCATTATAGAGTTTTAATTGATGCAAATGATGAAAAAGGTCTTGTTCATAAGGTATCGAGTATTTTTTATAAATATGATTTAAATATTCTTTCAAATAGTGAATTTGTTGATAAAGAGAGTAATAAGTTTTTTATGAGAAGTGTTGTTGAGGGTGCTGTTAATAAAAAAGATTTAACAGATGCAATTAATGCTGTTTTACCTGAAAACTCTAGTGTTAAAGTGATAGAGCCACAAAAGAAAAATATTATTATTATGGCTACAAAAGAGTTACATGCCTTAGGTGATATTCTTATTCGTCATGAAGCAGGGGAGTTAGATGCTAATATTTTAGCAGTGATCTCTAACTACGATAAACTAGAATCTTTAGTTAAAAAATTTGACATCGAGTATGTTACGGTTTCTCATGAGGGTTTAGAAAGAGAGGAGCATGAAGCGAAAATCATTGAGTCTATTAAAAGTTATGAAGATGTTGAGTATATCGTACTTGCTAAATATATGCGAATCTTAACTCCAGCGTTTGTAGAAACATTTAAAGATAAAATTCTTAATATTCATCACTCTTTTTTACCTGCATTTATAGGTGCTAATCCTTATAAACAAGCCTATGAACGTGGTGTTAAAATTATTGGTGCTACGGCACACTTCGTGAATAACAATCTTGATGAGGGTCCAATCATAGCTCAAGAGGTTATTCATGTAAACCATGCGTATAGTTGGAAAGATATGCAACGTTCAGGTCGTGATGTAGAAAAAGTTGTACTCTCTCGTGCTTTGAAATTAGCTCTTGAAGATAGAATCTTTGTATATAAAAATAAAACAGTTATTTTTTAAGGAGCATAAGTATGAGTTTTAATATAGTTTTAGTAAATCCACAAATTCCTAATAATACGGGTGCGATTGGGCGTTTATGTGTCAATGCTGGTGCTTCTCTTCATCTAATTAAACCTATAGGTTTTGATATAGATGAAAAAGCTGTTCGTCGTGCTGGTCTTGATTATTGGGATAAGCTTGATTTACATGTATGGGAGAGTATTGATGAATTTTTTGCTGAAAATGAAATCACTGTTAATGCACACTTTGCAACTACAAAAACTAATCGACCATACTTTCAAACAGACTTTAAAGATGGTGATTTTATCTTTTTTGGAAGTGAAACTGCTGGAATACCCGAAGATATACTCAATAAATATAAGGATAGAAATATAACTATTCCTATGACAGCAGAGGGAAGAAGTTTAAATCTTGCAATCAGTACAGGAATTGTACTCTATGATGCTATTCGTCAAACATATGACACTTTTAAGAGAGGTTAAGTAATGAATTCTTATGTAGATATTATAATGACAATTCTTTTTGTTCTATTTATGATTTTTATTTTTGGTGGTTATCACAAAACAAAATCAGCAAAAAGGGAACTTGATTTTAAACATCAAGAGGAGCAAGAAAAAAACTTAAAATAGTTTTTTTGCCCAAGTCTCTAACTTTGATTCTAATTTTTCAAATAGACTCTCTACATTTTTAATTATTAAAGTCATTTTATTCCCCTTTATCTTGAAAACTTTTAAATAATACAGCATTTTGCAATATAAATTAAAAAATATTGCAAAATGCAATGGATTTTTTGACATTCACTCTTTTTTTTATTATAATATGTCATAATTAAAAAAAGGGAGATAATATGAATAGTTTTTCATATATAGTCGAAGAGATAAAAAGTATAGTCTCAGGTGAGTATACACCTAAAAAAGTGTTTGATAAAGATGTAGCTGATGTTTTAGGCATTAGTCAGATGAATTTTGCCACTATGAAAAAACGTGATAAAATTCCTTTTACAGAGTTATTAGATTTTTGTGCTAAAAAGACTATTAGTATTAACTGGTTACTTTATGGTCAATCTCCTGAGAGTTTAGTCGAAGCGACAAATAAATTTTACATGGTAAAATATTTTAATGATGTTAATGCAAGTGCTGGTGGTGGAGCAGTGACAGAGTCTGAAGAGATAGAAGAGTTGGAAATTCCAGAACAATTTCTTTTTATGTTAGGTGGAGAGAGAGAGTTACAAAATATTGAAGCTATTAATGTTTCTGGAGATTCTATGGAACCTACTTTTAGTTATAATGATATAGTATTTATAAATAGAAGTAAAACAGATTTAAATCGTAGTGGAATTTTTACTATAAGAACTGAGGCTGGTCTCTTTATTAAACGTGTTCAAACTAGAATGGATGGTAAAGTCGATATTATTAGTGATAACTCAGTCTACCCAACTCAAACGCTAGATGCTAGTGAAATGGAAGTTATTGGTAGAGTTGTTAGTCGATTTGGAGATGTAGATTAGAAAGGAAAAATTTGAAATATTTATATTTTGTGTTGTCTATATTAGTAATGACTTCTTGTGCTACAACAAAAGAGTTAGTGAGTTTACAAAAAGAGATTAAGAAGCCTAAGAGTATTCAAGTTCCTCAAACTATTGAAGAGCTAAAAACTATATCTCAAGATGTAAAAGATTATACTCAAAATATAAAAAAAAGTTCATTCTCTCAAGCCGAATATGAAAAAAAATATTTTCGTATATGGAATATAGATAAAAGTAGTTTATCCTTACATGATGTAATGTGGGCAGATAGAGCCTACAGAGTAGGTAAAACTTATGGAGAAAATCTTCAACTCCTTAAACCCTCTTTTTTTGATGCTCTATTGGATAATTCTAATTATGATAAATATTTAACACTTAACATAAAAGCATTGAGTATAAAACCTTTAAATATTAGAGCAATGCCTACTATAAAACCTGTTTTACGTGATCCTTCAAAAGCAGGGGAGGGTTTTCCATTTGATTATCTTCAAAATAGTACTATTACTGCTAATAAACCACTTCTTATTTCTCACTACTCAAAAGATAAAGAGTGGGCTTTTGTAGAGTCAAGTTTTGCTTATGGTTGGGTAAAAGCTTCTGGTATAGTTGAAATAGAAAAAAAATATACTACTCTTTGGCAAGAGGCAGAACAAGTTTTTATTACTAAAGAGGGTGTTCCTATCTTTTCAAAAGATAATAAGTTTCTTTTTAAATCAAGAATTGGTATGATGTTTGCACTTATTGATGAGAATAATGATAGTTATACTATTTTAACAGTTAATAAATATAAAAATAATCAACCATTATTTCTTAAAGCAAAGATAGAGAAAAATATAGCTCATAAAGAGAGATTAGAGTTTAATTCTCAAAACATAAATAAAATCCTAAAAGAAGTTTCTAAAACTAATTATGGTTGGGGTGGCATTTATGGACAACGAGATTGCTCTTCTACTCTACGGGATTTTTATGCTCCATTTGGTTTATGGTTGCCACGAAACTCATCACAACAAGCAAAACTTGGAAATGTTATTTTAGTTGATGATTTGAAAAATACTGAGAAAAGAGAAATTATAAAAGAAAATGCAAAACCATTTAGAACTCTTATATATAAAAAAGGTCATATAGGACTTTATGTAGGCATTAAAAATAATCAAATTATTATGTATCAAAATGTATGGGGTGTAAAAACTTTAAAAGATGGAGTAGAGGGTAGATTTGTTATTGGAAAACCTATCTTTAGTACACTTGAAGTTGGTAGTAATTTAAAAGATTATGATAAAAACTCTTCCATGCTTTATAAACTAAAGAGTATCTCTACGCTTTAATATCTAAAAGTGAACCTAGCATCTCATCTTGAGTTTTAAGAGCAGTTACATTTACAGAGTTAACATCTTCTGCTACTATTAAATTAGTCATATTTTTACTTAAATCACCACTCTGATTACTAATGCTTGTAGCCGTTGTATTTAAAAATGATTGATTATTCTGAATTGATGTTACATTTGATGATATATTCATAATATCTCCTTCACATATAATTTAATTATACTGCGAAGAAGATAAAAAAGAGTTGAGAAATTTAGTGTAAATCAGCGTTTAGTTTAATCTCTCGTGTAGAACGAGAAGCTGTAATCTCACCTGTAAGAGAGTTTTGTCTAAAGTGAAGTCCACTAAAGAAAGAGAGTTGTTTTCCTTTGAAAATTTCACCCTCCATATTTGCATTTGTATTTACTTCCATGATTTTTTTAAGTTCTTCAGGGTAGATAGCTATTTTTGTACCCTCTAATATAGAAAGCCCTGCATCGATGATACATGCATCACCTAAAGGTATACCACAAACAGAGTTAGCACCTAAAAGACAATTTCTACCAATACTTATCGGGTTACCATCTGTTCCACTTAGTACACCTAAGATAGAAGCACCACCACCAACATCTGAACCATCACCAACGATAGCAGAAGAAGAGATACGTCCCTCAACCATAACAGAACCAGTTGTTCCTGCATTAAAGTTGATATATGAAGCACCTGGCATAACAGTAGTTCCAGCTGCAAGTTGTGCACCAAAACGTACTTTTGAAGTTTCTAAAATACGAGTATTGTCTTGTGGAATGATGTGTTGTAAGAAACGTGGAAATTTATCTACAAAGTCAATATGTGGATACTCATTTGCAAGTTTAAGTTCAATCTCAAACTCTCTTAGGTAATCAAGCTCTATCGGCTGACCAGCAGACCAAGCAACATTTGGAAGTGCACCAAAAGCACCATTTAAGTTAATATCTCTAAGAGGTACTTTTGCTTGTGAAATAGCATAAAGTTTTAAGTAAGAAGCCTCAACACTCTCTAATGGTGCATCATCGAAGATAAAACACAGTTTAAATTCACCTTCAAAAGAACCATTTGAGATGATTTGAGTATATAGTGATGAGATAACTTGAATATTTTTATGTGCATCACCAAAAGCTTCATCTGAATAAGGTGTAAATGCAGCTAAACAAGCTTTTAAAAAATCAAGATTAATGTTGCAAACAACTTCACTCTGTGTAAAGTCAACTTTTATACCTTGCTCTTGTAGGGCTCTAATAAAGATAGCAGCACTTCCAAAATTTTCATCCCAGTTAATAAGTGGGTATGTAGCTTGAAGAGTTTTCTCTACATTTAATTGACCTAAGTCAACTCTTGCTATACCAAACGCCAAAGGATCTCTATATCCTTCCGTTGTTGTTTTAATATCTTCTATTAGTGCTTTAAAAGCATCAGTTGTTTCTATAATTTCCATTGAATTCTCGCTTATAATAATTTATTAATGGAATTATACATAAAAACAACTAATAAAATATTGATATAATTCTCTTATGAATAAATGGTTGGAATTATTAAATAAACAAGATTATCTCGGAATTAAAAAATATATAAAAAATGGTGCGAACTTACAAGAGACAAATGATATAGGTGAGTCTGTACTTACTTGTGCCATTAGAGCTAGGTGTGATATGGAAACTCTTATGTTACTTATCGATAATAGTGCTGATATATTTGATTTTGATGATGAAGGTGTGAGTGTTTTTGATATAGCTGTCACATATGATAATATGGAGATGATACTTTTTTTATTAGATAAAGGTATAGATGTTAATGTTACAAACCGAAGAAGTGGTTTTACAGCTTTAATGGCTGCTGCATGTTATGGAAGAGTTGAAATAGCAGAATTACTTTTAAAACATGGTGCCGATGAAACAGCAAAAGATTCTAAGGGATTTACTGCAATAGATTTTGCACGTAAAATGAATAAAAAAAGTGTTTTAGCACTCTTAAATTATAATGCAGAAGATAAACAGAACAGAGGATATACAAGGTAATTTTACTCGAAAAATTTACCTTGATTTGTGTTGTCTAGAGGTTTACGCTTCTCTTTTGTTAGCCACTCTTGAAGTAGGGATTCTATGACCTTACTTAAACTCATTTTATATCTATCACGAGAGTATCTCATTGAGTCATCCCATGTCTTTCTATCTACGATTAAACTACGTGTAACTTCATCTTTTGGTTTCAATATGTACTCTTTTTATATAGGTGAATGTTATAAGCAATAAAAGTACCAATAATTTAACTATTGATATTTTTTATTTATATGTAATACCCTGTTTTTTTAAATCTGCAATAAATAATTCAAAGTATTTTAAAACTATCTTTTCATCTACTGAGCTTAATGAAAGCTCAACCTGTGGTTTATCATTGACAAACATCGGTAAACAAGAGAGTTCAATCTCTTTAGGTAGAGTTTGCATAAGAGTAATAAGTGTCTCTTCACTTGTTTGAGCAATAAATGTTTTTCTATACTTTGTGATTTTTTTGCTAAAGTGTGTTTGGATTACACTCCTTATCATTGGGTGTGCCATTGAAGGAAACCCTGGTACAAAAAAGAATCTATTTTCAAGTGAAAAACCTGACATATTATTGACAGGATTGAAAATTAAATCAGCATTTGGTGGTAGGTCAGCCATGTGTATTCTATGTGGAAAAGCTTTCTCTGCAAATCTTTCAACTATGTCATTATAAAACTGTTCATGTCTTAGAGTTTTAGCATGAGTAAAAACTTCTGAGGCAATTTCTCTTGTCAAATCATCAGGAGTAGAGCCAATACCACCAAAAGAGAAGAGAACTGACTTCTTATCCTCTAAAATCATTTTGTAGGTTCTACTTATGAGTTCTGCATCATCTTTTATGATTATGGAACTAAAGAGTTCATGACCATATTTTGCTAACTCATCTCGAATAAATTCAAAATGTTTATCTTTTCGTCTATTATTTAATATTTCTGTTCCAATTATTACTGCATAAAAATTCATAAGCAATTATATAGTATAATTCCAAAAATTAAACTAAGGTCAAAATATGTCATATGCAGAAAAATTAGAAAAGTTAATTATTGAGAGTGTTATTCCAGATATTGAAGAGTCACTTGATGCGATTTTTGAAGAGATAGCAGACTCTAAAGAGGCGACTGAAGATGCAAAAGAAGAGATAGAAGAGCTTCAAGAGTTTAAAGCAGATCTAAAAGATGTACTAGAAGACATTACAACTGGTGATATTGAAGAAGATGAGTGCAAAGAGTTGATAGATGATATTTTAGAGGCTCAAAAAGGCGAAGAGGAAGAGGATTTCGGTTTTTCAGAAGAGTAGCTAAATTATTAAACGCCACTTGGCGTTTAATAGAGAAAGAAATTATATTTTAGAGTTTATAAAACTCTCCATCTCAGCAACAATCTCTGCTATTGTTCCCTCACCACTTATAACTGTAAGTAGATTTTTAGCACTGTAAAAAGCTTGTATTTCAGATAAAGGTTCAAGGTAAACTCTCATACGATTATCAAAGACTTCATTGTTATCATCAGCACCACGAGCACGACCTAAAACTCTATCACGAGCTGTCTCTTCTGATACTTTAACTTCAATGATGTTAGTGAGTATAATGCCTGAATCACTTGCTAAAAACTCTTCAAGTGCATCCATCTGCTCTATACTTCTAGGGTAACCATCAAGGATAACAACATCGGTAGGCGCACTTTTAATGGCATTTGTGATGGTAGTGATAGCGATGTTAATAGGAACGATAAGCCCCTTAGATATAAAACCCTCTATCTCTTGACCTAACTCACTTCCAGAAGTAACTTCAGCTCGAAGCATATCCCCTGTAGAGTAGTGAGTAATGTTTTCATTTTTTTGTGCTATTAATTCTGCATCAGTAGTTTTACCAGAGCCAGGAGCTCCGATAATAAGAAAAAGCTTTTTCATAGCTTATTTACTCTGCTCACGTAGACGAATGTGAAGATCACGAAGTTGAGTGTTATCTACTGGACTCGGAGCTTTTGTAAGTACACATGAAGCTTTTTGAGTTTTAGGGAATGCGATAACATCACGAATACTTCTTTTTTTCGTCATAAGCATGATAAGTCTATCAAAACCAAGAGCAAAACCACCATGTGGAGGCGCACCAAATTTAAGAGCATCTAGTAAGAAACCAAATTTCTCTTGTGCTTCTTCTTCTTCGATACCTAGAAGTTTAAATACTTCATTTTGAATCTCCTCTTTGTGAATACGAATAGAACCACCACCAAGCTCAGTACCGTTAAGTACGATGTCATAAGCGATAGACTCAATCTCTTCAGGATCCTCTTTATTTGTATCTTTTGGAAGTGTGAAAGGGTGGTGGAGTGCTTTTACACGACCATCTTCAACTTCAAACATAGGGAAGTCAACAACCCATACAAATTCAAAGGCATTTTCATCAATTAAGTTCATTTTTTCGTGTTCAGCTATAAAGTTTCTAAAACGACCCATATAATCCCATACAGTTTTCTTCTCGCCAGCACCAAAGAACACTACATCACCAACTTCAAGTTCAGTTGTCTCGATGATAAGTGCAATGTCCTCTTCACTAAAGAACTTAACAAGAGGACCTTTAAGACCATCTTCTTTCATTTGGAAATAACCAAGACCATGAGCACCAAACTTACGTACGAACTCTTCAAAACCTTTCATCTCACGTTTAGAGAAGATTAAGTCAGCACCTGGAACTTTCAGTGCTTTAATACGGTTTGCTTTAGGGTCTTTAGCGATGTTTGTGAAGATTTCATTATCACAACGGCTAAAGATGTCTAGTACATCTACCATTTTTAGATCATATCTTAAGTCTGGTTTATCAGAACCATACCACTCCATAGCGTTATTATAAGTGATACGGTTAAATGGTGGTTTCACTGGAATATCTGCAGCTGTGAACATTGCAAGAAGTAAATCTTCTGCTACTTTTATAACATCTTCCTGAGTACAAAAACTCATCTCGACATCTATCTGAGTAAATTCAGGTTGACGGTCAGCACGTAAATCTTCATCACGAAAACATTTTGCTATCTGGAAGTAACGATCAAATCCACCAATCATTAAAAGCTGTTTGAAAAGCTGTGGTGATTGTGGCAATGCATAAAATTCACCATTGTGAACACGAGATGGTACTAGGTAATCACGAGCACCTTCTGGAGTTGATTTAGTAAGGATTGGCGTTTCAACTTCAAGAAAACCGTTTGCATCAAGAATATTTCTTGCAGCGATAGCAGTTTTTGAACGAAGACGGAAAACATTGTAAAGGTCTGGATCACGAAGCTCTAAGTATCTATACTTAAGAGTTGTCTCTTCACCAACTTTTTTATCTCCGATTACGAAAGGGAGTGCAGCTGATTTATTTTCGATGATAAGTTCATCAACAACTATCTCAATAGCACCAGTCTTTAAACGTGGATTTGTAAGACCCTCCCCACGAGAGCGAACCTTACCCTTAGCGATAAGAACATACTCATCACGAACACTGTTCGCAACTTTGTGTGATTCTACACTATCTTCAGGGTCACAAGTAAGCTGGATAAGACCAGTCTTGTCACGTAAGTCGATAAAAATAATTCCACCGTGGTCACGGTAACTATTTGCCCAACCTGTTAAAGTAACTTCGTCACCAACATTTGCTTCACTTAAATCTGTATTGTAATGGCTTCTCATATTATATAGAGTCCTAATAAAAAATATTTTCGCGATTATAGCGAAATAGTGTATAATATACAAAATTTAAAGGATAAGTGATTATGAACTTTTCAATGGAAATCGAAATTGTTATACTTATGATGGTTATAGTCTCTGTCTCAATGGGTGTACGATATTTTAGTAAGTTACCCTATACTATAGCTTTAATATTTGCAGGAATTATTTTAAGTTTTTTTCATACTTTTCCAGATATTCATCTTACTCCTGATCTTATTTTTCATATACTCCTGCCACCCTTACTTTTTGAAGCAGCGTTTAACCTCAACGCCAATGAATCAAAAGCCAACATAAAACCAATACTTATTTATGCCGTTTTTGGTGTGATAATTTCTACATTTGTAATAGGATTTTTCTTACACACGGTATTTGTACTCTTTAATATAGATAGTGAGATTCCTCTTATTGCTCTTCTTCTTTTTGGTGTTGTTATCTCCTCTACTGACCCCATCTCGGTATTAGCAATTTTTAAAGAGCTTGGTGTACCTAAAAGATTATCTTCTATCATAGAGGGAGAGAGCCTTTTAAATGATGGTATTTCTATAGTTGTTTTTACTATTGTCCTCTCTCTTGCCGTATCTCATGGAGAATTTAATATT
>Ga0256837_1000680_pt1 | contig 27141 bp, 26 predicted proteins | sample 4562384metaG_FD_185976 | JGI IMG/M metagenome (GOLD analysis project Ga0256837, IMG submission 185976) | Hydrothermal vent microbial communities from Guaymas Basin, Mexico - 4561-384 | ecosystem: Environmental > Aquatic > Marine > Hydrothermal vents | place: Mexico: Guaymas Basin | collected... | reverse complement strand
TACTGAATAACAAACTCAGTAAAATAGATACCTTTTATCTGCCCATCAGAGATCATAGAGTTTAATGTATCCATGATTTGAGTTTCCACTTTCGCCTTACCCTTTTTAGAAGAGATCTCTTCTAATGTTTTAGAAGTTAAAATTCTAATAATTCTATCTCTTAAAACTGCTGATTTTGCATCAAGTTCAAGGCTTAGTTCCTCCCCTTCAAGCTCTAATGACATTGTCACTTTAAGGTAACGTCTACCTGCATCACTTTTAAGGTTCACTGTAAAAGTATCAAGTGGATATAACACACCTATCTCACTCAATTGTCTTGAACTACCATAGTCTGAACTAGAACTACTTGATCTACTTGTTCTCTTTGCAGGCTGTTCTTTAACTTGAGGAGCTGCTACCACCTCTTCATCGTCACCACCCATTAAAAGTATACCAACAACAGCACCTATAACAATAATAAGAACTAAAACAACAATGATAATAATCATTAACATGTTCGATGATTTTTTCTCTGGTTGTGCTGCTTCTTGTTCTGTACTTTCTTCTTCAGCCATATCTCTTCCTTGAAATTATAATTAGTGTTAGTATATCAAAATTTATTATAAAGATTAACTAAGTGCTTCATTTGAAAGTTCTTTTAGAGGTAAAAACTCATACTTATCGGCATTATAGTACTCAATATTGCCTGTTTCAATATCATAATACCATCCATGAATCGTTAAAGTTCCATCTTCAAAACGTTTTTTTACTGGAGGATATGTTAAGATATTTTCTAATTGCTTAATCACTGAAAGTTTTTCAGTTAAACGTAATAGATCTTCTTTCGGGGCATTTGCACCAAGACTTAGTATTGCCGATGTTTTTGCACTCTCTCCAAGTTCAAGCCATTTTTTTGTATGAATCAAAGAACTGTCATCTATTGTTTCATAAAGAGCCTTACAAGCACCACAATGGGTATGCCCACAGATAATAATCTCTTCAACTTTTAAAACACCTACAGCATACTCTATCCCAGAAGCAGTTGAGTGAAAATCTTCATCAGGTTTAAATGGTGGTACAAAGTTCCCAACATTACGAATTACAAAAAGATCACCTGGATTTGATTGTACCATAAGGTCAGGTATCACTCTTGAATCAGAACACCCAATAAAAAGTGCTTTAGGAGACTGTCCACTTGTCACTAATTTTAAAAGTGCCTCTTTATTTTTTTTAAAATAAGAGCGAAAGAGCTTATTGCCCTCTGCATATTCTTGTAAATTCATTAAAAGCTCCAGTGCCTAAACTAGCTACAAACTTTAACATCTAAAGTTTTGATCATCTCTTCAAATATAGAACCCGCTTCACGTGAATTATCATCATGATACTCTATAATAAGAACTTCTTTTCCATTTGATACTTTTGTAGTATATGTTTCTGGTTTCATTGAATGTTTTGCAATAATTTTCTCTACACAATCACAAACACATTGTTTCTCTTCATTACCCTCATAAGCTAAGGCTAACCTTGAAAATCTCTCTTCACTTCTAAATTCTGCATCTATCATTCTAAACCTTTGTAATCATTGTTTTGAAATTATACAACTATTTTAGATAAAAAAAGATTTTTAGTGCTTAAATTAGTACCACTCTAAAAGTTTTGTAACCTCATCGACTACAAAAGTCTTAATAGATGTCTTCTCTAATGGTTTTTTAGCAACAAGTGCCTTCGATATACTTTGCATCTTTGCTTCTTTTAGACGTACATCAAGAGCATAAACCTCTCTTACATCACCAACCAAAGAGACCTCTCCTATAAATACAGTCTCTTTAGAGATAGCACGATCTCTAAAACTACTAATAATAGCTGCGAGTATCGCTAAATCTGCTGCTGTTTCAGTGATCTTGATACCACCTGTAATGTTGATATATACATCATAGCCAGAGAGTGGAATCTCAAGTTTTCTCTCTAAAAGTGCCAAAAGCATATTGAGACGATTATTGTCAAAACCAGTTGCTTGGCGTTTTGAGTTTGGAGTGTGTGATTCTGAAACAAGTGCTTGTACCTCTAAGATGATAGGGCGACTCCCCTCCATCACAACCGTTAATGCAGAACCTGGTTGTTCTGAATTACGGTTAAAAAAACGCGAGGCTATATCTGTAGCAGATATAAGCCCCTCTGCTTTCATCTCAAAAACTCCAATCTCACTTGTAGGACCAAAACGGTTTTTAAACCCTCGAAGTATACGAAGTTCTTGAGAGCTGTCCCCCTCAAAATAGAGTACAGTGTCTACCATATGTTCTAAAACACGAGGCCCTGCTATAGAGCCCTCTTTGGTGATATGTCCAATGATAAATATCGCTATATCTTTCTCTTTTGCTATTCGCATCAACTCAAAGGTGATTTGACGTACTTGTGTCACACTTCCTGGTGCTGAAGTGATATTTTCTGAGTAAATTGTTTGTATAGAATCTATAATGAGAAAATCATACTTACGATGCTCAAGCTCTACAAGAATCTGTTCAAGTCGAATCTCGCTTAAAAGGTATAAAGACTGATCATTTGATTTCAAACGATTTGCACGTAGTTTAATCTGAGAAGTAGACTCTTCCCCTGTAACATAGAGAACATCTTTTCCTGTTGAGGCTATGTTAGAACCAACTTTAAGCAAAAGTGTAGATTTTCCAACACCAGGGCTCCCACCTATAAGTGTTAAAGATCCAGGTACTACCCCACCACCTAGAACATTGTCAAGCTCCACATCTAAAGAGCTAAAACGAAAAACTTCTTCTTCTATAACATCACTAATACTGACAGCTTTTGCAGAACGCGAAGAGCTAGATTTGGTTTGTTTCACCACCTCTTGTTGGTGCTCATCAAGTTCTACAAAACTATCCCATGCCCCACAGTTAGTACATTTTCCCATCCATTTTGGAGTGGTAAGTCCACAATGTTGACACTCAAAAAGTATTTTCTTCTTTGCCATAGTTTTATCCTATTAAATAATAAGAAAATTATACATAGAAAAAAAGAAAATTTATTATTTTATTGCAATTTGTCATATTTTGATTGTATTTTGAAAAAGTGGTGGGTTCTATGTGACTCGAACACATGACCACTCCGTTATGAGCGGAGGGCTCTAACCAACTGAGCTAAGAACCCACTTTGTCTTTGTAGGGCGAAATTATACAAAGGAGGAGCTTATATACAGCTTACTTTGTATAAGAGTTTTACTTTGTATTTATCATCCAAATGGAAAAGATATTTAAATAGCCCCAAAAAGAGTAGAGCGATGTCTCAGTCACTCCATTTTCTTTGAGCTCTAAGATGAGTGGTTTATAAAGTTCCAACCATTTTTCTCTTGCTTTTGCATCTATAGCAAAGGGAGCATGACGGCCTATCATTTGCGGTGCACCTCTATTTTGGTTAAAATAAGCTGGACCTCCACAAATTTGTATCATAAAATCTGAAGAGTGAATTTTTGCTTTTTCAAACTCCTCGTTATCTTGAGGAAATAAAAAATATATATCACTCTGCTTAATCGCATTATAATGATCTGAGATAAGTTTTCTTATCCCCTCTTCACCCATCTCTATAAGAAACTCTGGGATCGGCTTAGTAACCGGTGGTCTTACACCAAACTGTGCATATGTTATATCTAAATTCAATTTTTTCCTTCATTAAGAGCCTCTTTGTTTGGCTCTTTAATTCTGTACACCACTGCAAAAAGAAGTGGTACATATATAAGGTTAAGTACTGTTGCCCAAGCAATACCAAACCCTAATGAAACAGCCATTGGCTGAAGTATCATCGCTTGGCCAGAAGCAAAAAAGATCAGAGTTAAGAGTCCAAGAACTGTTGTTAATGATGTCAAGATAATAGGACGTAGTCTCGTTTTTGCATTACTCATCAACTCTTCAGTATCTTTAGAATTTTTAATAAAATCTACCATAATCAGTCCATCATTGACAACAACACCTGCGAGCCCTACAACACCGATGAGTCCTGGCATAGTCAAGTTGAGTCCCATCACCCAGTGCCCTACATAAACACCTAAAAGTACAAGCGGTATTGTACTGATTACAATTAAAGACTTCTTTATAGAATCAAACAACCAAACTAAAGTAATAAAAATTAAAAATAAGGCGATGATTCCTGATTGCAACATCTCTCTTTTATTTTTATTGTTCTCTTTTTCTTCCCCTTTGATCTCTATCTTAAACCCTTCTGCTTTTAACTCTTGAAAAACATTTTGAAGTTTACTCATAACCTCTGATGAAGTGATGATCTCTTTATCTAAAGAGGCATAAACACTGCGTTGGCGTTTCCCATCCTCTTTTTTAAGTGTCACAAAGCTTTGAACATAGATAAAATCACATACATCTTTAAGAGCCACATATTGGTTCGTAGATGGGATCTGTACCTCTATCTTATTTATCGAGTCTATATCTTTGTTAACATCACTTTGTAGGCGTATGCGGATAAGTCCTGATGCATTAAAAAGTTTTCCATACTCCCCTTTAAGATAATAGGCACGAAGTTCATTAGCTATGATATCTTCATTAAAGCCTAACTCTTGTCCATATTGATTCACACGAAGTTTTAGCTCTTTTTCCCCTATATCTGCATCATCAGAGATATTATAAACGCCATTGATCTTGGCTAAAGCATCCTCAAGAGAGTGTAAGCCTTTCACTATGTCTTGATTTGTTGAGACACCTAAACTTATCTCTATATCATGGGCTATAACACCAGCTCCTGGAACTTTAACCACTAACTCTTCAAAATCTTTCACCTTATCTTTGAGCAGCTCTTTAATATCTGCTGCTATATCTTTGGCATCGCATTTACGAGTTTGTACATTTGGATCATACTCAATCGAAAGATATGGACTTATGTATGTATCAAATAGGTTTACAGGAGCTCTCTCATGTAGATCTATAAAGATATGAAACATATTTTCCCCAAGTTCTGCTCTATTTTTTGCATCCATCTTAAAGCCAACAACTGATGTTACAGAGGAAACATTCTCTTTATCAACATTTGCTAAGATCATTTTCTCTATTTTGGTAACCATTTTTTCTGTATCAACAAGTTCGTTGTTAATATCTACTTTTCCATAAACATATATTTGAGTATTGTCAAAATCTGGAAAAAGTTGAAACTTAGAGTTTTTTACCATAACTACAGTGAATGATAAGATGGTTACAACAATCAAAAAGAGTGAAAGATATTTTCTTCTAAAAACAAAATGCAAAACTTTTGAATAAAATTTATAAAACTTTGCCCAAAAATCTTTTGTAAAACTCCCCTCTTTTGAAACTTTTAAGAAGTCGTGAGCATGTAATGGCAAAAAGTAAAAAGCTTCAAACAATGAAGAAAGCAGTAAAACAGTAATCATAATAGGGATAATCTTGATAAACATCCCCATCTCACCTGTCATAAGAAGCATCGGTAAAAAAGCAAACACAGTTGTAAGTGTTGCAGTCAGTACAGCAGGGAACATCTCTGCAGCTCCTTGTATAACAGCTTCACGGCGTTCCATCCCCTCCTCTAAGTGTCTGTAGATATTTTCAGCAACAACAATTGCCTCATCTACAAGCATACCAAGGGCTATAAGAGCACCTAAAAGAGAGAGCATATTTAAGCTGTCTCCTAAGAGCTCAGTTGCTATAAGCCCTATCATAAAACTCACTGGAATCCCAAGACCAACAACAAAAGCGATACCACGGTTTATAAAAATAAGCATCGCTAAAAATACAAGCATCAGACCAAAAACTATGTTTGAAAATACAGTATTAAGACGGTTTTTAATCCACACTGATGTATCGGTATAGATACTGTACTTTATCCCCTCATGTTTTGCTTCAAGTTTTTTGAGCAGTTTGCGTATATCTTTCACCAGAGCGATGGCGTTTCCCTCTTTAGACTTTGTTACATTTACAGAGATATTTCTTACCCCATTGTAGTGGGAAAGCTCCACCTCATCACTCAGTTTGAAGTTCACATCTGCAATATCACCAATACGAAGCTTCACTCCACCAACACCTATGATGGTGTTTTCTATATCTTTTTTATTTTTCTCACCATTGTATGTTGATATATAAAGATGATGTGCCTTCTCTTTGATTGTTCCTACTGGGAATATAGAACTAATGCTTCTAATAGCAGAGATAACTAAGGCTGGTTGGAGTCCATAGGCCTTAATTTTTTCATTATTAAGCTTTATATCGAGTTCCTCTTCAGCATCACCACGAATGGTAATATCGCTCAAGGCTTTAAACTTTGTAAGGTCGCGTTTTAACTCATCGGCATACTTTAAAAGTTGTTCTTTATTTACATCCCCTGAGATTGCAATAAGTACAAGGGGAAAAGCATGTGTTTTTATCTTTGCAACAGGCTCATTCATATCTGCTGGAAGATCTTTTTTCACACTTGCTACAACATCTTTAACATCATTGAGTACACTGATATTATCAGAACCATTTTTGATATCGGCACTGATGATGAAAGAACCATTCTTAATACTTGTTTTTACTTCCTCTAGCTCATCAATATTTTGCAGGTCATCTTCTATACTCTCAACAACCATCTTGTCTAAGACATCAGCAGATGTGCCAGCATAACCACCTTTGATGGTTATTTTGTCCATATTCATCGGAGGAAAGATCTCTTTAGGGATGTTTATATATGCAAAAATAGAAAGCATTAAAATAAATGCTAAAAGTATATGGTTTAGAAGGGGTTTATTTATTGAAAATTCTATAAATTTACGGATCATTATTTATCTTTAAAAAAGGGTATCTAAAATTTGGTTTTTAAATTTTATGGACTCAACAGAGGCAGAAATAATTTTATTTTCCTCTTTGAGTGTTTCATATTCTACATTAAGCTTAGCGATATCGCGACTTTTAAAATAGATCTGTTGTGTAATATATATCTTTGGAAAAGTCACCATAAGAACAAAGACCATAGTTAGGAGTACAAAAAGAAAGTACTGCCAGTCTAACACTTTTTTAGGAGCAAGTACGCTATCTATCTCCTCTAAAAGTTCTGTCTTTTCATTCATCTACAACTCCGTCTCAAATACACGCATCTTTGCACTACGACTTCGTACATTCTCTTGAAGCTCATCATCTTTTGCCATAATTGGTTTTCGTGTCAAAATTTTTCCATATTGATGATCGTTTCCACACTCACAACGAAAAGCTTCACTCGGACATATACATGACTTCGACCATTTTGAAAATGTTTGTTTTACTATACGATCTTCAAGAGAGTGAAACGATATGATCGCAATCTTTGCATTTGGTAGTTTGGCTTCTTTGAGTGAGTCTAAGAGTGATTTTAATTCCCCTAGTTCATCATTGACCTCTATGCGAATTGCTTGCATTAAAAGTGTTGCAGGATGGATCTTTTTACCCCTTGGCATATGAGGTTTTAATGTATCACTTAACTCTTTTGCAGAGGTAAATGGTCTATGTTTTACAATCTCTGAAGCAATTTTTTTATAGTTTCTCAACTCACCATACTCTAAAATGATTGTTTCTAACTCATCTTGAGTATAAGAGTTGACTACATCTTCAGCACTAAGTGGTGCATCTTTATCCATACGCATATCGAGATTATCGCTCTCATAAGAGAAGCCTCTCTCTTTTTGATCAAGCTGTAAAGAGGAAACACCAATATCTGCTAAAACCCCCTTAATCTCACTTGGATCTACTTCTGAGAGTACCTCCTTGATAACATTAGAAAAACGTCCCTTACGGATGCTCACTCTGTCTCCATACTTTTCCAATCTTTGTGTAGAAAACTCTATGGCTGTTTGATCTTGGTCTATCGCTATAAGTTTCAGGTTTGGATTTGATTCGAGTATCATAGAAGAGTGTCCACCATACCCCATCGTACAATCGATAACTATCCCACTCTCTAGCTCTTCAAAAATCTCTATAACTTCACGATAAAGTACTGGAATATGTGGTATATCTTGCACCTCTAACCTTTTTATGTAATATTTATGAATTATACAGCATTTTTGTAAAATTTAATTTTTTATGCTGTATCATAAAGAAAAGATTGAGGAATTTATTATGTTTTATGAGTATCAAACAGAGATTATGGGTGTAGTAGCTATTTTAGTTGTTTTAGTCATCTATCTTATTGTGAAAATTAAAAAAGAAAAAAAAGATGCTCAGATTAAAGAGGAACTTCCAACTATTGAACTCCCTGAAGATAAAAACTCCACTATAAATGATTCTTACGATACAGAACAAAAAGTTACAGATGAGTATGACAATCAAGAGATAGAGCCAGATGGCACTGAAGAGGGTAGTTTTGGAGAGATACTTCAAGAGGAAAAAACACCTCAAAAAGAAGATACAAACACCACCTCTTTTCAAAAACGCGATGTTCCTCCTCACGATAAGATTACAAAAGAGAACTTTAAAGAGTTTGCCGGTGCTAGAATTTTAGTTGCAGAAGACAATCTCATTAACCAAAAAGTGATTAATGGTCTTTTAGCAGATTCTGGAATTGAGGTAGTGATCGCTGATGATGGTCAAGTTGCCTTAGAGATTTTAGAAGAAGATTCCAATTTTACACTTATACTAATGGATGCTCATATGCCTAGAATAGATGGCTTTGAAGCAACTCGAACGATTCGTGCCAATCCTAAGTATGATCATATTGTTGTTATTGCACTAAGTGGTGATACAGCCGCTGACGATATACAAAAAATGCATGATGCAGGGATGAGTGAGCACCTTGAAAAACCTCTTAGAATGGTTGACTTATACGACATGATCTATGCTTATACTGGATTACAAAATACTCCAAGAGTATCTCAAGAGCAAACAATTATGACACAAGAGTTAGATGGGGAAAAAGGTTTAGAGATCTGTGGTGGAGATAAAGAGTTTTACCAAGAGATTTTAAATGAGTTTGTTGCAACTTACGAAGATTCTCCTCAAAAGCTTCTAAATTTCTTAGAAAAAGAGCAGATGCAAGAAGCAGATAAACTTCTTTTAGATCTTATGGGTGTCACTGCAAACATCGGGGCTCAGCCACTCAATGAGATTGCAGGGACTATTAAACTATCACTTAAGGATACCCAAGAGAAAAGTTATCTTACCCTACTTGAACAATACAAAACACATCTTCAAGCATTGATAAGAGATATAAAAAACTATAACTAAGTTTTTTTAATTAAGCACCTAGTGCTTTTTTCACATTGTCGTCTGCCATAGAGATGTTCCATACAGGTTCCCAGACAACTTCAACCTCTACATCTTTGATATCAGCCATCTTTTCAACAGCTTCCTTTACCCACTGAACAATCATCTGATGTAATGGACAGGCTTTTGTTGAGAGTGTCATAGTTACTTTTACATTTCCCTCATCATCACACTCTGCATCGTAGATAAGACCCATCTCTACAAGATTAAATCCAACCTCAGGGTCAATTACTGTTGATATTGCTAAAAAAAGTTCCTCTTTTGTATATAAAGCCATAAAAATTTCCTTATTTAAAATTTATCATAAAAAGCATACTGCGAAAAAATGCAAATGCTCCAACCACTAAAAATGATGCTCCGGCATCAATGAGAACATCACTTCTAAAAAGAATTGCTAGAGTCACTAACAAAACACCTACTGCAGAAAATATCATCTGAGCTTGAGAACTTTTGTAAGGTACCATATCTGCAAGCATTGGTACTTTTTCTTTTCCAACAAGAGGAGAGAAACGCTCAAACCATACTAAAAAAGGGATAATTTTATAGATATGTCCCGTAATTAAAAAACCAAAAAAACCAAAAAACATAATCCATGCCGATGCTAAAAGCATCTCCTCTTTTGCTGTTACAAAGTAAGCAATACCAAGTAAAAGAGCACTAATGAGAGAGCTATATGATATCATCAAAGAGATGGCATAGACATCATTCTCTTTACGTGGTCGCGTTTTATAAATGATGTAGATAATATAAAAGTAAAAACACATTGAGATGATAGAGAGGAGATACCCAAGATAGGCTAATACCTCTACACTAAATACAGATGATAAAACAACTAAAGAGACACCAACACTCATAAGGGTGATAGAGATCTCTAATGGTCTCATTGAAAAACTATGTGCTAAAGTAAACATAGGTACAAGCACTATGGAGAGTCCCATAATCGTTATACTTATATAGCCACCTATCACTAAGTAAACATGAGCACGTAGGAGTTCATGAATATTGAGATCAATAGTCCCAGCATAAGTCAGTGCCATCAACAAACCAACGATGATCCCAAAAAAAAGAAAAGTATTTGAGATCAGTACACTACTCATCACTAAATTAAGTTTTTTCACCTTAAAGATGGTCATAAAAATTTCCATCACAAAAATCATCATGGAGATTAAGACTACAACACCACCATAGGGAAGAAGATCTGCTGAGTAAACAAAGCCAAACACCATAAGTAAAGTACCTATAAGCAGTAATGGCCAAATAGCATAAAAAAGTTCTACACCAAAGTGCCCAACTTCTAAAACGACAGGAACAAGTTGGGCCATTGCACCAAAAATAGTCATCATTATAAAGCCAAGTAAAAAGAGATGTACAAAACTAATAATGCTTGGATTTAAAAATGAAAGTTCTGATACCTCAAAACTAAACACAAAAAATGATGAGAGTATATAAAATATACCCCCAAGTATAAAATAAGGTGCTATAAGTTTAAAAGGTGGTGCAAAATCTTGTGAGATTGAATTCATAAACTACTCTCAACCACCACAAGAAGTTTGTGTAAGATCTGATTCCGCTTTTGCATCATTATTATAAGAAAATACAACTTTAACAAGTCCACCATCAAGTTCTTCAATGACATACTTCACATCTGATTCAAGTTTTCCAAAAAGTCCACCTGGTGTTTTATGATTAATCATTACTAAAGTATCATTTGTCCCTTTAATCGCTTGCAAACCACTCATTGCATTTACCATTGGATGGGGAGGTCCCTCTGCTGATGTATCAAAGTAATATGTACTTTGTCCATCTTTTTCTAGTTTATAAAAATCTACTGTAGCACCAGCTACTTCTACTTTTGTTGCTTCATTTGGAATATGTGACATAATATCAATCCTTTTTATTTTTCATTATTTTAGGTAATGAAAATGAATATCAAATTGATTTATATCAAGAAAAAGGAGAAATTTTGTAATTTAGGGCTTATTCGAAAAGAACTTCCAAGCCCACTCTATTTTTTATACGAAAACCTTTCGTATCTTTTTCAACAAGACCCAAGGTCACAAGTTTTTTAAACATACGTGAAAGTGTTTCAGGAGTCATGTGAAGATGTTGTGCAAGCTCTTTATGTTTCATATTTAAAGCTTGCTCATTCTCACAGATATACTTTGCTAATCTTGCAGTTGAATCAAGAACAATATTAAGAGAGATAACACTCTCTAAATATTTTATCTTTTTGGACAAAGATTTAAAAAAGTTTAGTGTTACACTTGGATTGAGTAAGAACTCGTTTTTAAACTTATTAAAATCTATCTCTAGTACCTTCCCATCTGTTAAAAATGCTGCCGATGCAGGGTAAGCCATATCTTCAAGAACAGCCATCTCTGCTATAAGTGAGAAAGGTGCAAAAGTGTGTAAAACAATCTCGTTATTTTTAGGGTCTGTTTTATAAATTTTTAACATTCCATCTGTTAAAAGTGTTAAACACTTAGGCTGATCTTTTTCATAAAAAAGAATCTCACCCTCTGAAAAACTGCGTATATTTGAAAATGATTTTAAGATATTGAGTTCATCGTCATTCAAATTTTCAAAAAAACTAACTTTTTTTAGGCATTCTATTGTGTATTGTGACATTATCTTGTTTGCCCACTTCCATAAATTTTAAACTTATAAGTTGTAAGACCCTCAATCCCCATAGGTCCACGAGCATGAAGCTTGTTGGTACTTATTCCAACCTCTGCACCAAAACCAAAGGCACCACCATCAGTAAAGCGAGTACTCGCGTTTACATAAACAGCTGCTGCATCGATTGCATTTAAAAACTCTTCTGCCGAAGTAATATTTTGAGTAATAATAGACTCAGAATGCCCTGAACCAAAACGAACAATATGCTCAATCGCCCCATCAACACCATTAACCACTTTCATATTTAAGATATTTGCCAAATATTCTGTGTCATAATCTTCATCACTTGCATCTGCAACTTCAATAATTGCTTTTGTATTTACACACCCTTTAAGCTCTGTACCCTCTTTATCGAATGCCTCTTTTAAAAGTGGCAGTACATCAGAAGCGATTGCACTATCTACAAGAAGTGTCTCCATCGCATTACATACACCTGGGCGTTGCACCTTTGCATTGATAGCAATTTTGATAGCATCATCTATCTTTGCATCTTTGTCTATGTAAGTATGGCATTGTCCTTTGTCGTGTTTGACAACACTCACCGTCGCGTTTTCACTTACATGCTTGATAAGCCCTGCTCCACCACGAGGGATGATAAGGTCTACATACTTGTCCATTTTTATAAGTTTGTTCACACCCTCACGAGAAGAGTCTGGTATAAGTGAGATAAGAGACTCTGGAAGCTCGTTGCGTTTAAGTACTGCTTGGAGTACTTTTGCTATCGCTTTATTTGAGTTTTCAGCCTCTTTTCCACCTTTTAAGACACAAACATTTGAGGATTTAAAACAGAGTGCTGCTGTATCACTTGTTACATTTGGGCGTGACTCATAGATGATACCTATCACACCAATAGGGATACTCACTTTCTCTATCTTCAGTCCATCTTCTGTTACCCAACCATCTAAAACGCGACCAACAGGCTCTTTAAGTGCAGCAATCTCTTCAATCGCTACAGCCATAGCATCGATGCGACCCTCATCTAAAAAAAGTCTGTCCATAAGTGCTGACGTAAGATTGTTTTTCTTTCCATCTGCCATATCTAAAGCATTTGCTTCGATAAGATCCATGGTATTAGCACGAAGTGCCTCTGCCATCTCTTTTAAAATTCTATTCTTTTCACTGCCACTTAGAGCATTAAGTACTCTAGCAGCAGATTTTGCTTCACTTAAAAATTGTTCCATATTTTCTTCCAACTCACTAATTTTTTATTAATGCTATAATATCATAAAAAATTGAGGACTTTTATGAAAATTATAACTTTTATTGGAAATGGTAATATGGCACTGAGTATCGCAAAAGGACTCAAAGAAAATTATGCGATTGAAGTGGTTGGGCGCTCTTTAGAAAAACTTGAACTCTTTGAAAAAGAATTAGGTATCTCAATCAACAAATACCTTCTAGATAGCTTCGATATAACAGACAAAACACTTATGCTTTGTGTCAAGCCAGCCAATGTGGAAGAGGTCTCACAAAAACTTCAAGGGAAAGCTCGTGTACTTTACTCTGTTCTTGCTGGAACAAGTTTAGAAAAATTAAAAAACAATTTCAACACTGATGCAGTTGTACGAACTATGCCAAATCTTGCTGCCTCTGTAGGTGCTTCTATGACAACACTAACAGGTGATACCATCTTTAAAAATGAAGCTCAAGAACTTCTAGGTGCTATTGGTAGTACTCGTTGGCTTGGTAGTGAAAAAGAGATAGATATCGCTACTGCTTTAGCGGGAAGTGGTCCAGCATATCTCGCACTTATGGCAGAAGCTCTCGCTGATGGTGCAGTCAAACAAGGTCTTAAACGCGATGATGCTATGGCGATTATGCGTGGACTCTTTGGTGGTTTTGGAGAACTTATCCAAGATATACACCCAGCACTGCTTAAAGATGGGGTGATGAGTCCAGGGGGTACAACTGCAGCAGGTTATGGAGCCTTAGAAGATGGTAATGTAAGAAGTGCTTGTATGATGGCTATCGAGAAAGCCTATAAAAAAGCACAAGAGCTTTAATATAAGATTTTGTGATGACTAAGTGATGATACTATGCTAAAATACTTCATCACTTTTTAGGAAATTTTACAATGAATAAAACACTTTTACTTTTACCCCTACTTCTCAACTCTTTACTTGCAAAAGACACTTCAGAGTACTGCTCAAATCCAGCTAAATACATCGTCCAAGACAAGGCTCAAAAATCTACCTATAAAAACTGTAAACGCGATGGTATGACATGGTGGTTTCGAGATAATGGTGACATAAAATCAAAGGTCAATTTTAAAGATGGCAAAGAGAATGGTCTTTACACATCATACTACGATAATGGGACAAAAAAACTTATTGTGAACTATGTCAATGGACAAAAAGATGGAATCCAAAAAGTCTTTTACGATAACGGTGTGTTAGGTTCACAAGTTAATTATGTGATGGGAAGACGTGAAGGTATTATGAGAGACTGGGATATAGAGGGATACAAATCTGCCGAGGTATTTTACAAACACAACTATAAAGTGGGTCTTAAAAAGTATTTTGACCATAGTGGTAATGTAGTGAGAACTGAAACATATAAAATGGACAGAAATCCTGTGATGCAAAAACTTCTTAAAGATAAACGCAAGGAGATCTATGTAGATCTTTCCAAGTATGGTCTTGTTCCAAAAGATGCACCAAAAGAGCAAAGACTTAGATAACAATGATAAAAAACTTTTTACTTCTTGCTCTTTTTACTTATGCTTTATTTGCACAGGAGTATCCAAGTTTTACCCCTCAGGAGTTAAGAAGTATTGATCACTCAGATAAGATTGCTAAAAATCGTATCTTAGATTATGAAAAACAAATAAAAATCTGCTCCTCTCTTCCAAGAAAAAAGCAACTCCAAAAGATAAACTTTTATCTTAATACTCTCCTCCCTCAATATGATGCTATCATCAATAAAAAAGAGGATAACTGGGCAACACCAAAAGAGTTTTTAAGAGTTGGTTATGGAGATTGTGAAGATTATGTACTTATCAAATACTACACCCTTATCCGCTTAGGATTTGATGAGAAAAAGCTTTTTATAACAGTGGTTAAAGAGAAGTTTTATGGGGGCTATCATATGGTGCTGAGTTATTTTAAGTTCAAAGGGAAATCTCCCCTTGTTTTAGATAACCTAAGCTTTAAAATTCTACCAATGAGTAAACGCAGTGACTTAGAAGCTCAATACTACATAAACTCTACAGGGGTTTACAAACTCTTAGAAAACAACAAACTACATAAAATTGCAGACAAGTATAAAGAGTTTGAAGAACTTCAGAAAAAAGTGAGTAAAAACAACTAAAGAAGTTCTAAAATTTTCCCTACAATTTCTGATGGATTTTCAGCCTGATAGATAGGACGACCCACTACGATAAAATCAACACCCTGCTCTTTCGCAAATGCAACATCAGCTACACGTTTTTGATCTCCAGCATCCTCACCAAATGGGCGAATACCTGGAGTAAGTGTCATAAAAGAAGTAGAAGTGATCTTTTTAATAGATGCAGACTCAAAAGCAGAACACACGACACCATCAAGACCTGAGTCCATAGCATCTTTTGCAAACTGATCTGCCTTTGCTGCAATACCACTTTCATATACAGAAGCAAACTCATCTTCACTAAATGAAGTTAAAGCAGTTACAGCTAAAACAATAGGTCTCTTTTCAAACTTCTCTAAGCGCTCCATCACTGTACTCATAGCACGTTTGCCTGCACTTGCATGCACATTAAACATATCGACACCAAGCCCCATAATTGACTCAGCAGCATCTGCCATAGTATTTGGAATGTCATAAAGTTTTAAATCTAAAAATATTTTAAAGTCGGGGTTTATTTTTTTGATAGCTTTGAGGAACTCTTCCCCATCACGAATGTAGGTACGAAGTCCAACTTTGAGCCAGACATCGTGATTTTTAATTTTTTCTATAAGAGCTAAATTCTCTTCTTTTGTAGGTAAATCCAGGGCAACACATAATTCCATAAGTACTCTTTGTTTTGTAGTTATGAAATTATAGCGTTTCTTCTCTTTAACCCTTTACCATCGCTTCAATTTTGGCAACAACAGAAGGATCTTCTAAAGTTGAGATATCTTGAGTGATAACTTCACCTTTGGCAATAGAGCGTAAAATACGACGCATAATTTTACCAGAGCGTGTTTTTGGAAGTCCTGGTGCAAAAACCATGTCATCACAAATTGCGATATTCCCTATCTCTTTTTTAATAATGTCATTGATAGCTTTTACCTCTGCAACCTCATCAGCTACACCATCATCAGATTTAAGAACGATATATGCAAAAATACCCTCACCCTTAAGCTCATGTGGTTTACCAACAACAGCAACCTCAGCTACATTTGAGTGCTTCTTAATAGCTGCTTCAACTTCAGCAGTACCCATACGGTGACCACTTACATTGATAACATCATCAGTACGACCAGTGATGGTAATGTAACCATCTTCATCGTAACGTGCACCATCACCTGTAAAATAAACAGCCTTGCCATCTTTTTTCACATCACCAAAGTATGATTTTTTATAGCGCTCTTCATCACCCCAAACGCCACGAATCTGTGCTGGCCAAGGTTTAGTGATACACATATAACCAGTCTCACCAACATCCATCTTCTCACCAGTAATAGGATCCAAAATCTCTGCCATAATTCCAGGAAGTGGAAGCGTCGCACACCCTGCTTTAATAGGAGTTGCACCTGGAAGTGGAGAAACTATATGCCCACCAGTTTCAGTCTGCCAATAAGTATCTACGATAGCACACTTAGAGTTACCAACCTCTTCGTAGTACCATTTCCAAGCAGGTGGATCGATAGGCTCACCAACTGTTCCAAGAACTTTAAGACTTGAAAGATCATATTTTTTAGGCTCATCTTCACCCATTTTGTGTAAAACACGAATAGCTGTAGGAGCTGTGTAGAACTGGTTAATTCTATGGTTTTCAACCATTGCCCAAGGACGACCAGCATCAGGATGAGTAATAACACCCTCAAACATTACAGTCGTTGCACCCATAGCAAGTGGACCATATACTATGTAAGTATGCCCAGTAATCCAACCAACATCAGCAGTACACCAGTAAGTATCGTTCTCTTTAACATCAAATACCCACTCCATAGTCATTTGAGCCCATAAAATATACCCAGCAGAATTATGTTGAACTCCTTTTGGTTTACCAGTAGAACCTGAAGTATAAAGTAAGAAAAGTGGATCTTCACTATCCATTGGCTCAGCTTCACATTTTGATGATTTATTTTTAATAAGTTCATTATAAGAGTAGTCACGACCTGCTTTCCAAGTCACATCTTCATTATTACGCTCAACAACAAGTACTTTCTCAACTGGAGTTGGTCCTTCAAGTGCAGTATCTACTACTGGTTTTAGCATATATGGTTTTGTTTTACGGAAAGCTCCATCAGCAGTGATCACTACCTTAGCCTCAGCATCTTCAATTCTATCTTTAAGTGCTTCAGCAGAAAAACCACCAAATACTATAGAGTGAATAGCACCAATACGAGCACAAGCAAGCATCGCATAAGCAGCTTCAGGGATCATAGGCATATAGATAACAACACGGTCACCCTTTTGTACTCCAAAGTCCTCTTTTAAAAGATTGGCAAAACGGTTTACATTTTTATAAAGGTCTAGGTATGTAATAGTTTGAACATCTCCACGGTCACCTTCAAAGATGATAGCCGCTTTATTTTTACGAGTATCTAAATGACGGTCTATACATTGTGATGCAACATTAAGTTTACCACCATCAAACCATTTTACAAATGGAGCTTGAGACTCATCTAATACATTCGTAAATGGTTCGATCCAGTCAATCTTCTCTTTTGCATAATCTCCCCAAAAACCTTCATAGTTTTCAGTAGCTTTTTGCATAAGAGCATTGTACTCATCCATACTACCAATATTGGCATTTTTAGCGAACTCTGGGTTTGGTTGAAAAATTTGTTTTTCTGACATTGTTTATGTCCTTATAGTTGTAATTAATTATCGAAAATTATATCTCAGGAAAATTCATCTTTCCTTTAAGATATAGTTCTGTTTTTTTTTAAAGTTTATTTAAGTTGAACTTTTTTCTTCCCCTTACTATATTTAAAAAATTTAACTATAATTGCGAAAAATTAAAATAAGGCTATATTATTATGTTTGGAAGAGCAAAACTTAAAGACTATAACATTAGTGCAGAAGAGTCACTAAAACAACAATGGGCAAAATTTGATACAGCAAAAGGGATTATTTGGGTAAAACTTTTTCCAGATGAAGCACCAAATACAGTAGCAAACTTTGCACATTTAGCAAATACAGGTTTTTATGACAACCTTAGTTTTCACCGTGTAATTCCAGGTTTCATGGCTCAAGGTGGATGTCCTCAAGGTACAGGTACTGGTGGACCAGACTGGGCTATTGCATGTGAAACAGAGTCAAACACTTCTGTTCACCGTCCAGGTACACTTTCTATGGCTCATGCAGGACCAAATACAGGTGGAAGCCAGTTCTTTATCTGTTTTGTAGATTGTCCTCACCTTGATGGCGTTCATACAGTTTTTGGTGCTATTGAAGAGGATGATGAAGAGAGTTTTAAAGTACTTCAACAAATCCAAGGTCAAGATACTATCAACTCTATTAAAGTTTTAGAGTCAAGAGACTAAATGTTAGTCCATATCTGCTGCTCGGTTGACAGCCACTTTTTTCTCGAAAAATTGCAAGCAGATTTTCCGCAGGAGAAGCTTACTGGCTTCTTCTACGATCCAAATATCCACCCCTATTCAGAATACCAACTCCGATTACTTGATGTAGAGCGCAGCTGTAAAAAGCTCGGTATTGATTTAATTGAAGGTGAATACGATTATGAAAACTGGCTTCAAGCTGTCCGTGGTTTAGAAAATGAACCCGAAAAAGGCAAACGCTGTGAAGTTTGTTTTGATAAGCGTTTTATAACATCTGCAAAAAAAGCCCTAGAGATAGGGGAAGATAAAATCACCACAACCCTTTTAGTAAGCCCTTTAAAATCTCAAGAACAACTCAAACGTGTTGGCGATGAGTTTTATGCAAAACATGGAGTTGAGTTTATAGCAGTTGACTACAGAAGTGGTGGTGGTACACAAGACCAAAGCCGTGTCACAAAAGAGGAACAACTTTACCGTCAAGATTATTGTGGCTGTATCTTTGGACTTACTATGCAAAGAGAACAACAAGAGAGACTTATGGATGAGATGTTTAGCCCAATATCAGGGCAAATACTTCCAGCTTCCATAGAGGAGAGACTTGCACTTTATACTCGCCGTAATGCACTTGAAGATGAAGGAAAAAAATATAAAATCATCAAACAAAAGTTTCTAAATTATCGTCAATTTTCTTGTAAGCTTATTGAAGGTAAAAAAGAGCTTATCCCAGCTTATGCCCTCTCCTACTCTACACTTCCTCGTAAACGTGCCCAAGGTCGTATAGAGTTTTCTGTAGATGCTCTGCACTATCTTAACCGTGAAGAGGTCAAGTTTATAACCCTTCAAAAGTTCAATACTCTAGCACAAACTCAATACCAAAACATCAAAGAACTAATATTTTCACCCCCTAGTTTTGAGAAAGAACTACAACTTCGACAAAAGCTTTTAGAGACTCCTTATGATCTTACACCACTCATAGTTGTTGAGAAAATAAGTGAGAAAAAATTAACACTCCAACTTGATGCAAAAACATACGAAGATGTAAAAGAAAAACTAATCGTTATCTAATGGTTTTTTTGCTAAAATGTCTAAAAAATTTATGCAAGGCTTTTACTTATGACTATGGATGTTATGGAAATTCAAGAAATTATCCCCCACAGATACCCTTTTTTACTACTTGACCGTGTGACAGATATTACACCAAATGAGGCACTTATTGGCTATAAAAATGTAACTATTGGTGATCAAATTTTTCAAGGACACTTTCCAGGACACCCTATCTACCCTGGTGTTATGATACTTGAAGGTATGGCACAAGCTGGTGGAATTTTGGCATTTAAAAGTATGGATATGACAAAAGAGGAAGCAGCAAATAAAGTTGTTTACTTTATGAGTATCGATAAAGCAAAATTTCGTGCTCCTGTAAAACCGGGTGACAAACTTGAGTACCGCATCACTGTTATCAAACAAAAAGGTGCTATTTGGATGCTTGATGGAAAAGCTTATGTTGATGATACTTTAGTATCTCAAGCAGAACTCAAAGCAATGATTGTAGATAAGTAAGATGTCTAAAATATCTCCACTTGCTGTCATTGAAGATGGTGCGACTATTGGTGAAAATGTTGAAATTGCTCCTTTTTGTTTTATCTCAAGTGAAGCAGTTATCGGTGATGGCACAACTATCGCCCAAAACTCTTGTATCTATGGAAAAACAACTATAGGGAAAAATAACAAGATATTTTCCCATGCTGTTATTGGAAGTATTCCTCAAGATTTAAAATTTAATGGTGAAGATGTTGAGCTAATTATTGGTGATAACAACACTATTAGAGAATTTACACTTTTTAACCCTGGAACAAAAGGTGGTGGTAGTAAGACTATTGTTGGAAACCACAACCTTTTTATGGGTTATGTACATCTTGGTCATGATGTTATCATAGGTAACCATTGTATCTTAGCCAATGCGGCAACACTTGCAGGACATGTAGAACTTGGTGATTATGTTGTCATTGGTGGAATGACACCTATCCATCAATTTATCCATATAGGTGACTATGCTATGGTTGGTGGTGCGAGTGCTCTTGCACAAGATGTACCACCATTTTGTATGGCTGAAGGTAATCGTGCAAATCTAAGAGGATTAAATCTTACGGGACTTCGTCGCCACTTAGAACGCGATGATATCAATGCACTTAAATCTGCATACAGAGAACTTTTTGAATCTGGAAAACCTCTTAAAGATACAGCAAGTGAACTACTAGAGAGTACAAATAATCACTATGTTACAGACTTATGTAACTTCGTGATTAAAACAAAACGCGGTATTCCGTTTGAAAGGAAAAATATATGATACATAGACATTGTAGCTTTTGTGATGCAAGTGAGAGTGAAGAAAATCCACTCATTGCAGGCAATGGCGTTTATATCTGTAAAAACTGTGTTGTTTCTGCATATAAAATTATGTTTGGTGATGAAAATGGTGCAACAAAAGAGGAAAGTTCTGAACTTTTAGCTGCTGTTGATAAACTGATGACACCTAAAGAGTTAGATAAATTTTTAGGTGATTATATCATCGGTCAAGAGAGAGCAAGAAAGCTTTTAAGTGTTGCTGTATACAACCACTATAAACGTATCTTTAAAACACATAATGTAAAAGATGATGATACAGAGATTGCAAAATCAAATGTACTGCTTATCGGTCCAACAGGCTCAGGTAAAACACTTATGGCACAGACTATTGCTCGTGTTTTAAATGTTCCTATCGCTATTGCAGATGCGACAAGCCTTACAGAAGCTGGTTATGTTGGTGAAGATGTTGAAAATATCTTAACAAAACTGATCCAAGCAGCAGATGGTGATGTGGAGCGTGCACAACAAGGGATCGTATTTATTGATGAAGTAGATAAAGTCTCACGTATGAGTGAAAACCGCTCTATCACTCGTGATGTAAGTGGTGAAGGTGTGCAACAAGCTCTTCTTAAAATTGTTGAGGGTGCAGATGTAAATATTCCACCAAAAGGTGGACGTAAACACCCTAACCAAGAGTTTACTACTATCAATACAACAAACATATTATTTATCTGTGGTGGTGCATTTGATGGTCTTGAAGAGATTTTAAAACGCAAACAAGGGGACAATGTCCTTGGATTTGGTCACGATAAAAAAACAAAAGATGAGCAAAAACCAACTTTTGATATGGTAGAACCTGATGATTTAGTCTCTTATGGTCTTATCCCTGAGTTAGTTGGACGTTTACCTATTATTGCTTCATTAAATGAGATTAGTGAAGAGGATATGGTTCGCATCTTAACAGAGCCTAAAAACTCTCTGATTAAACAGTACCAAAAACTTTTTAGTATTGATGATGTTGAACTTAACTTTGAAGAGGATGCTCTTCGTGCTATTGCTGCAAAATCACTTAAACGTAAAACTGGAGCTCGTGGACTTCGTGCTATTTTAGAAGAAAATATGATAGACATCATGTACGAACTTCCCGAATATGCAGGCTATGAAGTGCTTATCACAAAAGAAGTTATAGAAGATGGTGAAACACCTGTTTACATCAAAAAAACAACAAAAAAAACAGCATAAGGGCAAAAAAGTATGATTTTTAACAAACTTGTAGGTCTATTTTCAAATGACCTCTCCATAGATTTAGGAACAGCAAACACTATTGTTATCGCAAAAGGGCGTGGTATTATCATCAACGAACCTTCTGTTGTTGCTGTAAAAACTGAAAAATATGGTCAACAACGTGTTCTTGCTGTTGGGCATGAAGCAAAAGAGATGGTGGGAAAAACACCAGGAAATATCAAAGCTATTCGCCCAATGCGTGATGGTGTTATTGCTGACTTTGATATGACAGAGAAAATGATTAGAAAGTTCATTGAGAAAGCTCATGGACGTTCGTCTCTTATCTCTCCACGTATCATCATCTGTGTTCCTTATGGTCTTACTCAAGTTGAGCGTAAAGCTGTTCGTGAATCAGCTCTAAGTGCTGGTGCACGTGAAGTATTTCTTATCGAAGAGCCTATGGCTGCTGCTATTGGTGCAGGTGTAGATATACGTGAACCTCAAGGGCATTTAGTTGTAGATATTGGTGGTGGTACTACTGAGATCGGTGTTGTTTCACTCGGTGGTCTTGTACTTTCTAAGTCTATCCGTACAGCGGGAGATAAGATTGACCAAGGTATTGTGAACTTCATTAGAAAAAAATACAACCTTTTAGTGGGTGAGCGTGTTGCAGAAGAGATTAAAATCAACATCGGTACAGCTGTTGTTCTTGATGAAGAACTCTCTATGATCGTCAATGGTCGTGACCAAGTTGAAGGGCTTTTAAGTTCAGTGGAACTTACAAGTGAAGATGCACGTGAAGCGATGAAAGAACCACTTAAAGAGATTGCAGAAGCACTTCGTGATGTACTAGAACAAATGCCACCTGATTTAGCTGGCGATATTGTCAATCACGGTATTATTTTAACAGGGGGTGGAGCACTTATTCGTCAACTTGATAAATACCTCTCAGATCTTGTTAGAATTCCTGTTTTTGTAGCAGATGAGCCACTCTTAGCAGTTGCACGTGGAACTGGCCGTGCACTTGAAGAGATAGATCTACTCCAAGAACTTTTTGAGAATGAATAAGCAACTCTTTAGCTTTTTCACTATACTGATTGCACTTACTACAGGTGCAATCTATTACAATTCTACCATCCAACAACCCTTTATCTCTGCCCTTAACTTCATCAAAATACAATATCATGATAGTGTAGCATTTGTAGAAAACAGTATTGATAAACATTTTTTTCAAGCACAAGAGATAACAGAGCTTAAAGAAAAACTTCACAAATTTGAGAACAACCATCTTGTGATGCAACAACTTGCTTCTGAGATACACGATCTTTATAAAGAAAACAACTCCTCTCTAAAAACAGATCCTCAAGTGGAACTTGTTCGGGCAATTTCGTATGAAAGATTTGGTGATCTTAACAGAGTTTGGATGGATATTCCCGATTATAACAGTTCAAAAATCTATGGTCTTACTCATAAAGAGCTTGTAGCAGGGATAGTTATCAATCAAAATGGAAGAGCCCTTGGTCTTTTAAACTCTGATATCAAAAGCTCCTATGCTGTTTTCATAGGTGATAAACATGCACCGGGAATTGCACATGGAAACAATTCGGAGTACCTTGTGGTTAGATATATACCTGCTTGGTATAGTATTAAAAAAGGGGATGAAGTGATCACTTCAGGACTTGATAACATATTTTTCAAAGGTTTAAAAGTTGGTCGCGTTCTTTCAGTTACAAAGGCTCAAGGCTACCAAAATGCTGTCGTTGAACAGTACTACAAAGCCAATGAACCTGGTTATTTTCATATGATAAGGAGTGTTAGATGAGATTAATACTAAGTTTTTTATTACTTGGGGTAACTCTTTTTGCAGAGGATATCTCAACAAAAAAACAAGATGTTACATTAGGCTTAGGTGCTTATGTGCAAACACAACCCTATAAAGGTGTAGATACCATTCTTCTTCCATCTCCAGTTGTCTTTTTTGATAATGGCCTCTTTTATATGAGATGGTCTCGTGGTGGCGTTTATTTTTATGGAGAGAAAGGAAGTGATTATGCTTGGGGCTTCTCTTTAACTGCACAGCCTCGCGTTTATGGGTATAAGCCAACAGATTCTCCCTATTTAGCAACACTTAAAGAGAAAAAAAATACTCTTGAGGGTGGTCTTGCATTTAGTGCTACAAAAAACGATGCTTACATAGAGATTATGTTGCTTACTGATGTTTTAGATAGATACCAATCGTGGTTAGTAAAAACAGAATTTGGAGACAAATATACCCTTGGAAATTTTAGTTTTTACCCTAGTATAATTATGAGTTATCAGTCACACGATTTTATGAATTATTACTATGGTGTTAAAGCAAATGAGACAAATAATGCCTTAGGCATCTACTCTTACAATGCTGGTGCTGGAGTACAGATAGGTGCACAAACATACATTAAGTACCCTTTTACTAAAGAGCTTGCAGCACTAGTAAACCTTCGTGTTGATATGCTTCCAAATAGTGCGAGCAACTCCCCTATTGTAGAACAAAATCACATCTATTCAGGTCTGGCTTCTCTTATCTATACATTTGAGTACTAAAACTCATCAAATTTTAAGTGCCTTTTAGCTATAATCTCTAAATTTTTAAGACATTATTCTAAAAGGTAAAAAATGCCAAAACGCACCGACATAAAAACTATTTTACTTATAGGTTCTGGTCCGATTATTATCGGACAAGCCTGTGAATTTGACTACTCAGGAACACAAGCTGTTAAAACACTCAAAGAGCTTGGTTACCGTGTAATCCTCATCAACTCAAACCCTGCTACTATTATGACTGATCCAGAATTTGCAGATAGAACATACATCGAACCTATCAAAGAAGATGTTATTGCTCGCATTATTCAAGAGGAAAATGTTGATGCAGTACTTCCAACTATGGGTGGACAAACTGCTCTTAATGTTGCAATGAGTATGCATGAGAAAGGGATGCTAGAGGGTATAGAATTTTTAGGTGCAGATCCTCAAGCGATTAACAAAGGGGAAGATAGACATCTTTTTAATGAAGCGATGATTAAAATTGGTATGGATTTACCAAAAAGTCGTAATGCATACAGCGTTGAAGAGGCTATAGAAGTTGTAAAAGAGATAGGTTTCCCAGTTATTTCACGTGCTTCATTCACCCTTGCTGGTGGAGGAAGTGGTGTTGCTTACAATATGGAAGAGTTCAAAAAACTCGCACAAGAAGGTATCTCTGCTTCTCCTGTAAATGAAATTGAGATTATGGAGTCTATGCTTGGTTGGAAAGAGTACGAGATGGAAGTTATCCGAGATAAAGCGGACAACTGTATCATCGTTTGTGCTATTGAAAACTTTGACCCTATGGGTGTTCATACTGGTGATAGTATCACAGTAGCTCCAGCACTTACTCTTACAGACAAAGAGTACCAAAGAATGCGTGATGCTTCTTTTGCTATTCTTAGAGAGATTGGTGTTGATACGGGTGGATCTAATGTTCAGTTTTCCATCTGTCCAGAAACTGGTCGTATGATTGTTATCGAGATGAACCCTCGCGTTTCACGTTCATCTGCACTTGCTTCAAAAGCTACAGGGTATCCTATTGCTAAAGTTGCAACACTTCTTGCTGTTGGTTATACACTTGATGAAATCACAAATGACATCACAGGTACACCTGCTTCATTTGAACCGGTTATCGATTATGTAGTAACTAAAATTCCACGTTTTACATTTGAAAAATTTCCAGAAGCTATCAGTACACTAAGTACTTCTATGAAGTCTGTTGGTGAAGTTATGGCGATTGGTCGTACCTTTAAAGAGTCTATGCAAAAAGCTCTTTGTTCTTTAGAAACAGGGCTTTGTGGTTTTGATGAGATCGATGCTGATGAGGAGTTCATTCGTCATGAGATTCGTCGTCCAAATGCAGATAGAGCTCTTTATGTTGCAGAGGGATTCCGTCGTGGTATGAGCATTGAAGAGATGTTCGATACTTGTCAAATTGATCCTTGGTTTTTATACCAAGTGAGTGAGATTGTAGAAAAAGAAGCAACCATCACAGATAAGATCCTTTTTGATGCTGATTTTATGAGAGATGTAAAAGTAGATGGCTTTTCAGATAAGCGTATCGCTCAACTTATAAAGAAAAATTCTAATCATACTATCCATGAAAATGAAGTCTATGATGCAAGAAAAAAACTTGGTGTAGAGTTAGAATATAATGAAGTGGACACTTGTTCTGCAGAGTTTGAAGCATTGACTCCATACCTTTACTCTACAACAAACATTACAAAACTTCCAAATATTACAAAACGCCATAGCGATAAGAAAAAAGTACTTATCTTGGGTGGTGGACCTAACCGTATCGGTCAAGGGATTGAGTTTGATTACTGTTGTGTTCATGCTGCATTTGCTCTTAAAGAGATGGGTATTGAAACGATTATGTACAACTGTAACCCTGAAACTGTCTCAACAGATTATGATACTTCAGATGTACTTTACTTCGAACCAATTGATTTTGAGCATGTTCGTGAAGTGATAGAAAATGAAAATCCAGATGGAATCATCGTACACTTTGGTGGACAAACGCCACTTAAGCTTGCAGATGGGCTAACAAAGATTGGTGCAAAAATCTCAGGAACTCCGTCAGCTGTAATTGATCTTGCTGAAGATAGAGAACAGTTCTCTGACTTTGTAAATCGTTATGGACTTAAACAACCAGCTAATGGTCTTGCTCGTGCAAAAGAGGAAGCTCCAGAGATTGCAGCAAAATTAGGTTACCCTGTACTTGTTCGCCCATCATTTGTTCTTGGTGGTCGTGGTATGAAAATCGTTTACTCAGAAGAGGAACTTAACCAATATATGGAACTCGCAATTAGTGTAAGTAATGAAGCACCTGTTTTAATTGACAAGTTCTTAGATCAAGCAATTGAGCTTGATGTTGATTGTATCTCAGATGGTAAAGAGGTTTACATCGGTTCTGTAATGCAACA
>Ga0256837_1000679_pt1 | contig 27202 bp, 29 predicted proteins | sample 4562384metaG_FD_185976 | JGI IMG/M metagenome (GOLD analysis project Ga0256837, IMG submission 185976) | Hydrothermal vent microbial communities from Guaymas Basin, Mexico - 4561-384 | ecosystem: Environmental > Aquatic > Marine > Hydrothermal vents | place: Mexico: Guaymas Basin | collected... | reverse complement strand
CCTAAACTAGAGGGTTGGTATTTAGATGGTGATCTATTTAAATCTCCACATTATACAAGAGGATTTCATAGTGCTAGATGTATAGCATATGAAGAGAAAGAACAAAAAACTTTAAAGAAATAGTAATACATTGATACAAATCAATGTATTATTTAGATTATTAGTATAATATCCTGTAATTAATTTTATAAGGACAACGAATGAAAAAAATAGTTTTATTTTTATTATTTATAGGAAGTTTATACGCTACACAAAATTTTCAAGATAGTAAAACATGTAAAGGGTGTCACCCAACGATATATAATGAATATTATGGCTCTGCACATAGAAAATCATCAATATATGAAGATGCAGCTCATAAAGGAATTTGGGATAAGCATCCAAATAAAGCAAAAAATAAATACACTTGTGCAAAATGTCATACTCCAACAGACACAAGAGTTATAGAAGCATTAGAAAATGAAAAAGATGCTGTACCAAATAATGATCATTTACAAACTCAAGAAGCAGTATCTTGTATCTATTGCCACTCAATAAAAAGTATAGAATCTCATACAAAAAGATATAATAGTAATGTGATGGAAAAACAACAAAACAAAAGACCATTGTTATACTCTGTAGATAAAAATAATCAAAATAAAAAAGTAATTTATAAAGAAAAAACAAGCTTTTTTGGTATGTTTAAAAGTACAACTGGATCTCCTTATCACGATATAGATTATACAAATAAAGATTACTATAATGGTCAAATGTGTATGGGATGTCATTCTCATTTTAAAAATAATCAAAATGTAGATATTTGTAATACTGGTCAAGATGGAGTAAGTGCAAATGAAAGTAATTGTATCTCTTGTCATATGCCTATGGTAAAAGGTAGTGCAACTACTATTAAAATTACAAAAAAACATGCATTTCACGGATTTGCAGGAAGTAGAAATCATCAAAATCTTGTAGCAAAATATTTAGAGATAAATTATGAAAAAACAAATAATGGATTTAATATAATATTAAAAAACAAGGCACCACATAAATTATTTATTCAGACTTTACGAATGGCTCAAATGGATGTAAATGTAAAAAGTGATGGTAAAACAAAAGTGCTAAAATCTATGCAGTTTGCTCAAACAATAGGAAAAGATGGAGTTGAAGTTATGCCATGGCTAGCAACTGAAGTGTTAAGTGATACTATGTTAAAAGCAAATGAGACTAGAGTAATAAAATATAATACACAAATAAAAAGTGGTGATGAGATAGAAGTAGTATTTGGATATTATCTTGTAAACCCATCTATGCATAAAGCTTTAGATTTACAACAAAATACTGAACCTACTAAATTGCATATTTTAAAAACAAAAAACTTTTTAGTAAAATAAAAAGTAGAAGTTTGTATAATGTAATATAAATTATACAAAGAAGTTAAAATGGATAAAAATAGGGTTGTTTTAATTACTGGTTCTAGCTCAGGAATGGGAAAACAAACAGCTTTATTTTTATCAAAACACAATTTTATAGTTTATGCAGGTTCAAGACAACCACATAAACTAGATAATATACAAAATCAAAATCTTATCCCAATCAAATTTGATATTACTGATGAAAAAAATGTTAAAAATGTAATTAATTTTATATATGATAAACATAATAAAATAGATATACTTATAAATAATGCTGGTTATGGATTAGTAAGTACAGTTGAAGATGCAACTGAAGAACAAATGTTTGAACAATTTAATATAAATGTTTTTGGGGTATTGCGTGTTTCAAAATATGTTATACCAATAATGAGAAAACAAAATAGTGGTATTATTATTAATATAAGTTCATTTCTAGGTAAAATTGGATTACCACTTCTTACATTTTATAATGCAAGTAAATATGCAGTTGAAGGGATTACAGACTCTTTAAGATATGAACTTAATGATTTTGATATTCGTGTTCATTCAATAATGCCTGGATTTTTTAGTACAAATTTTGCTAAAGAAAATTTAAAAATAAATGAAGATACTATTGATGAAAAATCACCTTATAAAGAGTTGGTATCTATATTGGCTCCTCAAATATTAGATCAAATTAATAATGGTAATGATGCAAATGAAGTAGCAAAATTAATTTTAGAAATAATTAATGATAATAATTTTCAAGCTAGAGTTACAAGTGGAGATAAAGCAAAAAAATTTATACCTATGAAAAAAGAATTAAGTGATGAAGATTTTGAAAGAAGAGTACATGAGTATTATAATATATAGGAAAAATAATGGATAGTTTTTTTTTCAATATTACAAATACCAGTTATCAAGTATCATATATATATCAAAATCAAAAAGAGTATATAAAAAGAGTTGATATATCAAATGGTGTGGTATTTTATGATATATATTTAAAAAATAATAATAAACAAACTTTTACAATAAAAAATCTTGATAGAATGGTAATAATACCAACTATAATAGAAGGCAATTTAGATATCTTTGATAATATTAATTTGTCTAAATATAATTTGAAAACAAATGATATTAGTATATTTTGCTCCTCAAAACAAAATATAGATTTTAAAATAAAACAATCTACAACAACAAATATATTTATACTATTTATTTCAGATTTCTTTTTAAAACGATATATAAGTAAACAAATTGATGAACCAATAGATTTTTTATATAATAAAATTCAATATGATAATCCATTGGAGTTAGTTCATACTTTATGTATTGATGCTTTAAGTTTATATATTATTGATAAGATATTATATAATAAAGATCAACGAAATATGCAAAGTATTAGATGTGAACACAATGCAATAGAATTTATGATACATCGATTTTCATTAATAGATTTTTATAATAAAGATATTAGTGAAGATGAATTATATATAGCTAAAAAAGCTAAACAATATTTACTAAAAAATTATATAAAATCTCCAACTATACATGAATTGGCACATATATGCTCTACAAATGAATCAAAACTTAAAAAGGTTTTTAAGAAGGTTTTTAATATTACTATTCATGGATATGTACAAAAATTAAAATTAGAAAAAGCAAATATTTTACTTAAAGATCAAATATTAAATATAGGGGAAATTGCTTCTAAAGTAGGATATAAACACCAAGGATATTTTTCTAAAATATTTTATGAAACTTATGGTATTTATCCAAAAGATCTATTAAAATAATTCTTTTAGTGCTAAAATAAAAATCTTTTAATGATAAATTGATATTGTGATATATAACTAATTTATATATACTTATATTTAAGAATATAAATTTATTATATGAAGGATTTATTATGAAAATAGTTTTATTAGTTACTTTTATTATTTTTAGTATATGTTTAAATGCTAATGAGATATTAACATTAAGGCAATCTGCATTAAAAGAGGGATTATTACCTATTCCTAACGAGTTGTCAAAAGTAAAAGAACTTTTAGATGACACAAATAATCCATTTACTATAGAAAAAATAAAACTTGGTAAAAAACTTTTTAATGATAAAAATTTAAGTCTTAGTAAAAAGATAAGTTGTGCAACATGTCATGATATTAAAAATGGTGGTGAAGATGGAAAACCAACAGCAATAGGGCATTTAAAAAGAGAAAATCCACATCATTTAAATACCCCTACAGTTTTAAATAGTGCATTTGCATTTAAGTATTTTTGGGATGCAAGTGCTCCTACCCTAGCAGAACAGGCAAAAGGACCATCATTGGCTTCATTTGAGATGGCATCAACTCCCAAATTAATAGAACAAGCAGTTAAACAAAATAAATATTATGTAGAAGAATTTAAAAAAATATTTAAAAAAGATAATGCTATAACATTTGATAATATTGTTAAAGTTATTGCAACTTATGAAAAGGTATTGCTTACAAGAGGGGCATTTGATAGATATCTTGAGGCTGATGATAATGCTATTAGTAAAAAAGCAAAAAAAGGGTTAGAACTATTTATTAAGATAGGATGTAAAGGGTGTCATAATGGTTATGCTGTTGGAGGTAAAATGATTGCAAAGTTTCCGTTAAGACATTATAATGGTTTATTAGTACCAAAATTTGTTTATGATGGAAAAAGAAGTTTGCATAGTGTAAAATTTAATTTTGATCCAATATATAAAAAATATCCATTTGAAAATAAAGGCAATTATCTTGGAAAAGATAAAAGTTCATATTTTAGAGTTCCTATTTTAAGAAATATTACAAAAACTGCTCCATATTTTCATAATGGTATGGTAAAAGAGCTTGATGAAGCTATATTTATAATGGCTAGATATCAATTGGGATTTGATTTAAATAAAGAGCAAATAGGTTTAATAAAAGAGTTTCTAAAAACTTTAGAAGGTGATGTAGTTGATTATGGTATTAAATATGATTAATTATATTGTATTGTAGGCATCTTCAATGCTATTTGTTTTATTAGAACAAAAAAGTATAAATGCTGCATTTAATTTTGCAAGTTTTTCAAAATCATCACTTGGATTATTTATACTTTGAATTGATTGCTCAAGTGTTATTCTATCCCAAGATTTAGTATAATTTATTCCAAAATCTTTTGGGTCAATTGTATGCTCAGTAATGTTATTATTTTGAGCAATCCAATATTGACATTTACTAAATATCTCACTTGTTCCTTCATTTCCTTTTACAATTACAAGTTTTTTATATCTTGAAGAAAACATATCTACATATTTTTGCATAAAAGGTTTGTGAAATACTCCTAAAAAGGCTATATGGCTATTTGCTGGATTTGTAAGTCTTTCTATAGTATTAAATGCAGTTCTTATCCCTAAATTGTTTCTAATATCTGATAAGTTACTTAACTCTTTAAAAGTAGTAGCTCTATCAAAAAAGAATATATTTTTATCTAAATTAGTATTTGTGCAGATCTCTTTTGTTGTTATACCATTTTTTCCTGCTTGAATTTTATCTCCACTTATAACTATATTTATATTATATGGTTTTAAATATTTACTTATTAAAGTGAAAAGATAAGGGTTATTTCTTTTCCCATCAAATGGATAACCTAACTCGATAGAGTTTTCTATAGGTGTTTTTACAATATAGTCATCAAATGCTTTTATTGCACCTTTAAATTCATCTATTGTTTCAGGTTTTATTCTCCATCCAAGTAAAAATGCTGCAATTTGTTCAATTGGTGCTTTTTTTTCAAGTATAAGTTTAACTGCATCATATGCTTCATCTTGAGATAAATCATAATTGTGCTTTTTCCCAGTCCCAACGGCTTTAACATACTTTGTAAACATTACATAAACTTATTTAGAAGGTTTTCTTTATCTATTGTTTTTGTTTTCATATCTATTAAATTATCTTTTTTAAATATTCTTAGAATTCTAGATAAAGTTTCAGGTGTTATATTTAAAATACTAGCAATCTCTATATTTTTTGTTTGAAAAAAGTTATCAGTATGATTATAAATATATTGTGCAACTCTTTCATGTGAATCCAAAATCAAATGTGTTGATATAAGATTTTCAAGGTTTTTAATTTTTTTAATTAAAGATGATTGAATTGCAAAAGCTAAATCAGGGTTTGAGTAAATATATGATTTAAATTTATCAAAATTTATTTTTAATACTTCTATATCTGTAAAAGCTTTGGCAGTTGCTGGATATGGTATTTGTTCAAAGTTTGCAACTTCAGCAATTAGTTCATTTTGATGAAAATATTTTAAAATTACTTCTTTATCATGAGATGAAGTTTTATATAATTTTACAATACCACTGTGTAGCAGGTAAATATATTCTGATTTATCTCCTTCATAAAAAACTATATTATCTTTTGATAGTTTTTTGTAGTATGTAAATTTACTTATCTCATCTATTATTTCATCATCTAAATTCTCGAATAAAAATATTTGTTTTAATTTTACTTGCATATATCTCACTTATTACTTATTAAAAAACGTTTTAACCCATTGAATTTCTTCATTGGATTTAAGTTTTATTCGTTTTAATTCTTTTTGTTTATCGTCTAATATTATCAGGGTATCATTTTCTAACTTCAAATGAGTTTCTCCCCATAGTTTTTCAAGATAATCTAATCTTTTAAATAGATCTTTTGCTGGTGGTTGTTCTTTTACACCTGTGATTTTACTTGTTATATAAAAACCTGCTCCACCAAAACGCTTTTCTAATATAAAAGGTGTGTATGGCTGGATGAGTTTATATACTCTCGCATTTTTATGCTCTGGTTGAGCTTGATCGACATATGAAAAACCAATAAACATTATTACTAATGTCATAAAAAATAGTAAAGCTTTACTCATAATTAAGAAACTTTTACTATATTATTTGAATTTAAAAATATTTGTTCAACTCTTTGTTGCCATAATGTTCCAAATGTTTTTTTCTCTTCTTGTGAAGCAATACCTTGCATTGTTTTTTGCATAAGCGGTTGCATCATAGGATCTGCACCTATACTACTTGGATCATAAGTTATATCTACACTTTTATTTGTATCAACTCTTGTAAATCTCACATTTGAATTATTATCACTATTATAAAACATTAAATCGTTACGATTAAATTTTCCACCAATACCTTTAAATCCAGTATTTACAGTAGCACCTGTTATATTTGATATAACAGACCCTATAACTCCTGCTACACCATCTTCTAAGTCTTCTTTAAATTCTACTTGAATATAACCTCTTTGAGGTAATTCTTCATCTTTATATAAAGCTTTTAATCCATAGTAAGTGATAAGATAAGCTCCAGCAACTGTAGGGCAACTGTGTCCAGCACTTTTAACTATATCTAAATAGTTAAATTCAATAATACCATCATCAAATGTACCTAAAAAATCTGATAAATCATCTTGTAAAATAATTGTAGGTGTTTTGTCGAAAAAATCAGGATATGTCATATATAATTCCTTATAAAATTTATGAAAAATTGTACACTAATTGTCATTAAATAAAGCTATAAAGAGTTTAAAATTTGAATAGATTTTTCTTTATCTTCAGATTCATCAAGAAGTTCGCTAATTATTTCAAATAGGTTATCTTGGGCATCATAATTTTCTTTTAAAGTTAAAAGATATTCTTCTATATACTCATCTAATAATTGTTCTTGTTGAGTTCTTTTTTGTAATTTGGGAATATTTGTATTTAAATCTAATTTATTAAAATCAATAGTTTCATTATCAGAATATATATGTTTATCTTTCATGAGATACCTTATACTTTAGATTAATAACTTATTCAATCTAAAGTATAACAATAATTTTATATATTGTTTCTTAGGTATTATTTAAAATCTATTTAGCTTCTTTCATAGTATCAGCAATCATAAATGCTAACTCTAAAGATTGATCAGCATTTAATCTTGGGTCACATTGAGTATGGTATCTACTTGTTAAATCCGCAGTTGTAATATTACAACTAGCACTTCCTGTACACTCTGTTACATTTTGTCCTGTCATCTCTAAGTGGATTCCACCAGCTATTGATCCTTGAGCTTTATGAATTTGGAAAAATTGTTTAACTTCACTTAAAATATTATCAAAATCTCTTGTTTTATATCCATTTGAAGCTTTCTCTACATTTCCATGCATAGGATCACAACTCCATACAATATTTTTACCTTCAGATTCAACTCTTTTTAGAAGATTTGGGAAATGATCAGCAATTTTATTTGCACCCATTCTAACAATTAGATTTAATCTTCCTGCTTCATTTTCAGGGTTTAGTGTATCAATTAATTTGATTAATTCATCTTCTTGCATAGTTGGTCCAACTTTACAACCAATAGGATTTTTAATTCCTTTGAAATATTCTACATGAGCACCATCAAGTTCTCTAGTTCTATCACCAATCCAAAGCATATGCGCAGAACAGTTATACCAATCATCAGTTAAACTATCTTTTCTTGTTAATGCTTCTTCATAATTTAAAAGCAATGCTTCATGTGAAGTATATAAAACAGTTTGAGCCAGTTGAGCAGTATTTTCTGAAGTGATTCCACAACTATTCATAAATCTTAATGTTTCAGATATTCTATTTGCAATTTGTTCATACTTTTCACCTAAAGCATGATCTTTTAAATAATCTTGATTCCAGCTATGTACTTGATGTAAATCAGCCATTCCACCTCTTGAAAATGCTCTTAAAAGGTTCATAGTGGCTGCACTTTGATTATAAGCTTTTAATAATCTTTTTGCTTTTGGCATTCTTGATTTTTCATTAAATTCAATATCATTAATTATATCACCTCTATAGCTTGGAAGTGAAATACCATCTATTGTCTCAAAATCGCTACTTCTTGGCTTTGCAAATTGTCCAGCAATTCGTCCAACTTTAACTACGGGTTTTCCACCTGTAAATGTCATAGTTACAGCCATTTGCATCATAACTTTAAACAACGATTTAATATTGTTTGCATCAAATGCTGCAAAACTTTCTGCACAATCTCCACCTTGAAGTAGAAATGCATCACCCGCACATACTTTGGCTAAATCAGATTTTAATTTTCTTGCTTCTTGTGCAAAAATTAGTGGTGGATAGCTACTTAACTCTTTTTCAACTTTTAATAATTTTTCTAAATCATTGTATTGAGGTTGTTGCTTTATTGGAAAATCTCTCCAGCTACTTGGTGTCCACATATTTGTTCCTTTTTATCTTATTATATATTTTAAAATAATTGATGATTTTATCTAAATTAAACTTTACTTTACTACTTTTTCCAATAATTGGGAAAATGATTCTTTAAATGATTCTAAACCATCTCTTAATAAAGAAGAGCAAATTTTATCAATATTTATATCATTTGCTTTTAATATTTCAAAATATTGATCACACTCTTTTATTGTTGGAATTAGAGTTTGTTCTTTTTTACCATCATTTTTCCAAGCCTTTATTGTTTTTAATGGTGCAGTATTTACACTATTTGGGTAAATTAATTCATCTATATAATAGCTAGGAGCTAATTTATCACCTTTTACTCCAGTGCTTGCAAATAGTGTTCGTATATTTTCATTGTTGTAAGTATTTATTTCATGGTAACACTTTGTAGCATTCATAATACCTAGTTTTGAAGTTTCTAAACCTTTTATTTTAAATTCATTATCGCAAAGTCTATCAAATCTACTTACAAATACAGATATTACAGCTTTTATATCTTTTCCACTTTGATTTATACCTTCATTTAGTGCTTTTACACACTCTAAGGCTTGAAGAGGTGAAAATATAAGTGTAGCATTTACATGAATTCCCATAGCAGTTAGCTCTTTCATAGCACCATATCCAGCAGTTGTTGCTGGAACTTTTATCATTACATTATCTTCATTAATAAGTGCATTTAATCTTGCACCCTCTTCGATAGTACCCATCATATCATCACATAATGTAGGATCAACCTCAATCGATATAAATCCATCATTATTGTTGTTTTCATATAAAGGTCTCATAAGTTGAGCAGCTCTTTTTATATCAGTTATTGCTAGTTGTTCATATATTTTTTTAGGATGGTTTGCTTGAAGCATCTGTATTTGTTGTGTATAAGCTGGTGATGAACTAATTGATTGTTCAAAAATTGCAGGATTACTTGTAGCACCATAAACTGTACCATCAGTTATAATTTGTTGAAATTCATTTTCTAAGAAATCTCTTTCAATAAAATCACACCATATAGAGTAGTTTATATCTTGTTTTAAACTCATTAAATCTCCTTTAAGATCTGTGTTAAATCTTTTGTTTCTATGATAATGTTAGCTTCTTTTTTTAGGATATCATGAGCGCAAAAAGCAACTTTTTTAGATGCATATTTAAACATACTTCTATCGTTTGCTCCATCTCCAACTACTAATGTTTCATTTTGGGTAATTCCTAAAAGTCCTTGAACTCTTTGTATCATATCCCCTTTACTGTAGTCAAACATCATATCTCCACCAACAAGACCACTTAAAACTCCATCTTTATGATGTAGTACATTTGAAAAATCAGCATCTAAACCAAGTTTCTCTTTTGCTGGAGTTGTTCCAATTCTAAATCCGCCAGAAAAACAAACAACTTTATAATCTTGTTCTTGAAGTTTTTTTACAACTTCATAAGCTCCTGGCATAAGTGGAAGATTTGCACAAATGTCCACTGCTTTTTGATATGATAGACCTTTTAAAAGTCCTACTCTTGTAACTAGTGATTCAAAAAAATCAAGTTTACCACTCATGGCTAAAGTTGTAATTTCTACAACTTGCTCTTCTATTCCAAGCTCTTTTGCTAAAAAATCTATAGTCTCTCCATCCATTAATGTAGAGTCAAAATCAAATACAGCTAATTTCATTCTTATTCCTATTTATGTATAATGTTGCGATTGTAACTAAAAAGGTTTAAGTAAATGTTTAATCAACTAATAGAAAAATTACAAAATGATACATATTTGACGCTAGAGACTACTCCTGCACATATTGCAAATATGAATAATATAATAGAAAAAATATATAATTATAAACTTAATGAAAAAGTTGATGGCTTTAGTTGTACAGATAATCCATTGGCAAAATTGAAATATAATGCACTTTTTGCAGCTTTGAAATTACAAACAGAGTTTAAATTACCAACAATAGCAACAATGAGTATGAGAGATAGAAATAAAATAGCACTTCAGTCAGATCTATTAGGTTCAAATGATTTTGATGTAAGAGCTATTTTAGCTCTTACTGGAGATCCAGCAAAAATGAGTGATCAACCACATACAAAAGGGGTGTTTGAAGGTAATAGTTTGATGTTACTTGAGATGATAAAATCGTTTAACAGTGGTATGGACTATGCGGGAAAACCATTTAAAGAAGCACCAAAACAGATATATCCATTTGCAGTAACTAATTCTTATTCAAAATCTATGAAAACTTTAGAAAAAAAGCTATTTAAAAAAGTTCAAGAGGGAGCTTTAGGGATTATTACACAACCTATATATGATATAAAAAATGCAAAAGAACTCTTGGAAATGTTTGAGAATGTAACATCTCAATTTAGTGATGAAAGAGCAAATGCTAAATTAATTATGGGTATATTTCCTATAACTAAATTAAGAACTGCACAATTTTTATCTTCTCATGTTCCAGGTATTCATGTGCCAAATGATTGGATTGATGAGTTAAGTAAAGCTAATAAGGTAAATGAGTATGAGGAGTATAGAGTAGGGATGAGGTTAAGCAAAAATATATTTAATCAAATTCAAGATATCTATCCAAAAATACATCTTATGACAGGTAATAAGTTTGATATAGCAAATGAGCTTATAAACTAAGGTGAAAATTTGAGTAAAAAATATGCTGCACTTGATATTGGACTAAAAAGAATAGGGGTTGCTATTTGTTTAGCTAGTGATATTGTAACCCCACTTAGTGCAGTTTTACGTAAAAATAGAGATCAAGCTTCAAGGGATTGTTTAACTTTATTAAATGAGTGGGAGATTGACACTTTAATAGTAGGATATCCTGCAAGTTCACCTGATATGCAAAGAAGAATTGATCATTTTATAAATCTTCTTGATTTTGATGGTGAAGTTATAAAACAAAATGAGGATATGAGTTCAATAGAGGCTGAAAATCTTATAAAAGGTGATATAAAATATAAAAGAGATGGAAGAGTTGATTCAATAGCAGCTCAAATTATACTTCAAAGGTATCTTAGCTCATGATTGGTGTAGATGTAGTTGTAATAAGTCGTATTGAAAATATGATAAACAAATGGGGTAATAAAGCACTAAAAAGATTTTTAAATAAAAAAGAGATAGCTTTAGTTAAATCTGCTTCAACTGCGGCTGGATTTTGGGCTGCAAAAGAGGCTGCCAGTAAAGCAATAGGTACAGGAATTGGCTCAAAGTGTTCATTTTATGATATAAAAATAAAAAAAGACAAACTTGGAAGACCAGTTTTAAAATATAGAAAAAAGATTCGTAAAAAATTTAATATAAATCATTCAAGTGTTAGTATTGCACATGATGGTGGTTTAGCTATAGCAGTAGTAGCAATAAAATGAAAACATTTTTTAAAAAAGTTTTATATCTTGCGGTGATGCTTTTTATTATATCAGTTATTTCATTTGTAGCAATAAATTTTGCCCCAAATAGCTTTTTTGCAAGTGGTGAACTTAATCCAAATATAACTCAAGAATCAATAGAACATCTAAAATCTATATATGGACTTGATAAACCTTTATATGTGCAGTTTTTTTCTTGGATATGGGCAATACTTCATCTTGATTTTGGAATATCTTTTAGTAGTGGAGAGCTTGTAAAAGATGAGATATTAGCAAGAATCCCTATAACTCTTACAATAAATATAATTAGTATGGTTTTTGTTTTTATAATTTCTTTGTATCTTGGAATTAAAGCAGCTTTAAATCAAAATTCTTGGTTTGATAGATTTGTAGGACAACTTTCACTTTTAAGTTTTTCAATGCCATCATTTTATTTAGCACTTTTAGGAGTACTTATTTTTGCAGTAACTCTTGAAGTGCTGCCAATATCTGGACTTCATAGTATAAATGATGCAAGTGGATGGATATATTATAAAGATATGGCGTGGCACTTGATATTGCCTATATTTATTATGGTATTTGGTGGAATTGGTAGTTTAACTTTATATATAAGATCACTTACTATTGAGATTTTAAAAAGTGATTATATCTTTTTTGCAAAAGCAAGAGGTATAGATGGAATTAAACTTTTAAGATATTATATTTTACCAAATTTATATCCAACAGTTATTACCTTGCTTGGATTGTCATTGCCTGGAATTATTGGTGGATCAGTTATTCTTGAGTCAATCTTTTCAATAGATGGTATGGGCTTGCTTTTTTATCAAAGTGCGTTAAGTAGGGATTATCCAGTTATTATGGGGATACTTATAATTGGAGCATTTTTAACACTTATTGGAAATATGTTGGCTGATTTAATATTACTTAAATTAAATCCTAATAGTGTAAATTCTTAAATTATTAATATGAATAAATATATTTGTAAATGTCCTTATTGTGATGATGGAGTTATTCAAGTTCATAAAAAAAATGTTATGGGTAAAAATGTAAAATTATATAAATGTTCAAATAATAAAGTTACTACTGAAGATGGTGAGGTATGGGAACAAACAGCTGATTCAACATGTACATATAAATTGTGGGGAGATAGACTTCATCGATATGGCAAAAGAGGCATAGGAGAAAAAGAGGTAAAAACTTTATTAACTTCAGGGCAAGTAGTTGTAAGACTTGTTTCAAGAGGGACAAAAAATATTTATGAGAAATATATAATACCAGATTTAGAATACGGCTTTAGTGTATTATGGGAAGAAGAAGTAATAAAAGAATAAAAATAACGAAAATTAATTTGTTTTAATTTAAATTTATGATATCATATTTGCTGAAATAATCTGGAGAAATTTAAATGCCCAATATAGATGAAGTAATTTCATATAGTTCAAAATTAAATTTATTATACGTAGAAGACCATAAAGATGCTAGAGATTCATCGTTAAATATTTTTGAGGAGTTTTTTGATAATATTATAGTAGCTGTTGATGGTGAAGAAGGTATTACAAAGTTTGAACAAAATAAAATAGATATTATAATCACTGATATTAATATGCCTAAATTAAACGGCTTAGAGATGATATCTAAAATTAGAAAAATAAATAAAAATATACCAGTACTGGTATTATCTGCATACAGTGATTCTGGTTATTTTATGGAGAGTATTCGTCTTGGAGTGGATGGATATCTTCTTAAACCAATTGAATTAGATCAATTTATACAATCATTAGATAATGTAATTGCAAAAATTAAACTCTCTGTTAAAACTCAAGTTAGTGAAAATTTACTTCATCAATATAAAGATATTACAGATAAAACATCAAATGTTTCAATTATAGATACAAATGGAATAATAACTTATGTAAATGAAGAGTTTTGTAAATTATCTGGATATACAAAAGAGGAATTAATTGGAAATGAATATGCATCATTTCAAGGATATTCACAGCCAAAAGCTATACAAGATGAAATATGGGACACAATAAAAGAAAAAAAACAAATATGGCAAGGTGTTGTAAAAAATATAAATAAAAACGAAGAAGTTTATTATGTTGATATGACAATTAAGCCAATTCTTGATATCGATGGTAATATTATAGAGTATATTGCAATAAGAAATGATATTACTGGAATAATGAACCATAAAAAAATATTAAGTGATGTTATTGAATGTGCAACTAAACCAATTATTGCACTTATTATGATAGAAGATTATGATAATTTATCAATATTTTATGGTAATAAAATTTCTTTAAAGATTCAGGATATTTTTGCACAATACTTAGAAAAATTATTACCAGATAATTGTATATTTGATAAAGTTTATATTCTTGAAAATGGCCAATTCGCCTTAGTAAAAGATATCAATAACAATGATATAGATACTTCAATAGATGATGTTGTAAAAAGTTTACAATCTGTACAACAACAAATGAGTGAGAAAAGATTGATATTTGATAATTTTGAATATGATGCATCATTTGTATTAAGTATAGCATATGGTGATAATTGTATGGAAAATGCTAGGTTTGGATTACAGTCTTTATCAAATGAAAAACAAAATTTTACTATAGCAAATGGTATGGCACAAAAAGAACAAATTCAAGCAGAACTAAATATGAAAACTTTACAAATGGTAAAAAAAGCACTTGAAGAGTATAAGATAATTTCATATTTTCAGCCTATTATAAATAATAAAACAAAGCAAGTTGATAAATATGAATCACTAGTTAGATTAATAAATGAAAATAACGAAATTATATCACCTTATTTTTTCTTAGATATTGCCAAAAAAGGCAAATATTATGCTGATATTACAAAAATAGTTTTAAAGAATTCTTTTGATGCTTTAGAAAAAACTACTAAAGATATTACAATAAATATTTCTGCACTTGATATTGAAAAAGATACAACTAGAAAAACATTTTTTAAATTTTTAAATCAATATAAAAATGATAGCTCAAGAATAGTAATAGAACTTTTAGAAGATGAAAGTGTTAAAGATTTTACACTTATAAAAACATTTATTAATGATGTTAAACAATACGGTGTGAAAATTGCTGTTGATGATTTTGGTGCAGGGTATTCAAACTTTGAAAGATTACTTGATTATCAACCAGATATACTTAAAATTGATGGATGTTTAATAAAAAATATTGAAAATGATCATTTCTCTTTATCTGTAGTTAAAACAATAGTTTCTTTTGCAAAAGAGCAAAATATTCAAACAGTTGCAGAATTTGTTGAAAATGAAAATATTTTTAATATTTTAAAAGAATTAGGAATTGATTATTCCCAAGGTTATTTTTTTGGAGCTCCCAATACTTTAGAATCTCAAGAATAGTTTTGTAAGTAGAATTTAGATATAATCCAAAAAATATTAAATGTAAAATGATTATATAAAAGGATTAGATATGGGTGGATATAAATTAGTTTCAGGTTCTGCAAACCCTGAGTTTGCAAAAAAAGTTGCTGAACATTTAGGTACGCAATTAGCTGAGGTTAAAGTAAATAGATTTAGTGATGGTGAAATAAATGTAAACATTACTGAATCAGTACGTGGCGATGATGTATTTATAATTCAACCAACTTGTGCTCCTACAAATGATAATTTAATGGAATTATTAATTATGGTTGATGCTTTTAAAAGAAGTAGTGCAGGTGAAATTAATGCGGTTATTCCATATTTTGGATATGCAAGACAAGATAGAAAAGCAGCTCCAAGAGTTCCAATTTCTGCAAAACTAGTTGCGGATATGCTAGAAGCTGCAGGAGTTGATAGAGTAATTACTATTGATTTACATGCTGCTCAAATTCAAGGATTCTTTTCAATCCCTGTTGATCATTTACTTGGATCAATTTTATTTATTGATTATATTAAAGAAAAAAATCTACCAAATCCTATTATTGCATCTCCTGATGTTGGTGGAGTGGCACGAGCTAGAGCTTATGCAGAAAAATTGGGTTATGATTTGGTTATTGTTGATAAAAAAAGAGAAAAAGCAAATGAATCTGAAGTTATGAATATTATTGGTGAAGTAGAAGGTAGAGATGTAATCATTTTAGATGATATGGTTGATACTGCTGGAACTTTAACAAAAGCTGCTGATGTATTAAAAAGTAAAGGTGCAACAAGTGTAATGGCATGTTGTACTCATGGAGTTTTATCTGGACCTGCATTTGATAGAATTTCTAATTCTGCACTTGATGAACTTGTAATTGCAGATACTATTCCTTTAGCACAAGAGCATGATAAAATCACTGTTTTAACTGCATCTAAAATTTTAGGTGAAGCAATTCATAGAATTCATTCTCATCAATCTATTCAAAGTGTGTTTATTTAATGCAAAGTAAAATTCGTAATTTTTCAATTATTGCTCATATTGATCATGGTAAATCAACATTAGCAGATAGAATTATACAAGAATGTGGATCTGTTGCAGATAGAGAGATGTCTGCACAAATGATGGATACTATGGATATTGAGCAAGAACGTGGTATTACTATTAAAGCTCAAAGTGTAAGATTAGATTATGTAAAAGATGGTGAACATTATATATTAAATCTTATTGATACTCCAGGTCATGTTGATTTCTCTTATGAGGTAAGTAGATCTTTAGCTTCATCTGAAGGTGCTTTACTTATTATTGATTCAACTCAAGGTGTTGAAGCTCAAACTATTGCAAATGTTTATATTGCTATGGAAAATGATCTTACACTTTTACCAGTTGTAAATAAAATAGATTTACCTTCTGCTGATCCTGATAGAGTTTTGGAAGAGGTTGAAGAAGCTATTGGTTTGGATTGTACAGAACATAATTTAATAAGTGCAAAAACTGGATTTGGAGTAAAAGATTTAATTGATTCAATTGTAGATAGAATTCCTGCACCAAATGGTGATGAAAATGCTCCTACAAAAGCTCTAATATATGATAGTTGGTTTGATAACTATCTTGGAGCTTTGGCACTTGTAAGAGTTTATGATGGATCTATAAAAAAAGGTCAAACTTTAAAAATGATGAATACAAAAGTAGAACAGCAAGTGCTTGATCTTATGTATCCACACCCTCTAAGAAGACAAAAAACTAATGAAATTAAAACTGGTGAAATTGGTATAGTTGTACTTGGAGTGAAAACTACTGAAGCTATTGTAGTTGGTGATACTATGACTGATGCAAAAAATCCTACAGCTAATATTATTGATGGATTTGAACCAGCAAAAGCATTTGTATTTGCTGGACTTTATCCAATTGAAACAGATAAGTTTGAAGATTTAAGAGATGCTTTAGAAAAATTAAAACTAAATGATTCTTCAATATCATATGAACCAGAAAGTTCAACTGCACTTGGAAGTGGATTTAGAACAGGATTTTTAGGTATGCTTCATATGGAAGTGATTAAAGAGAGACTAGAGCGAGAATTTAATCTTGATCTAATTGCAACGGCTCCAACTGTTGTATATAAAGTACTTACAACAACTGGTGAAGAGTTAATGATTCAAAATCCATCTGAATTACCACCTGTAAATAAAATTGATACTATTTATGAACCGTATGTAAAAGCTACAGTTTTAGTACCTGATGAGTATTTAGGAAATGTGATAACTTTACTAAATAATAAAAGAGGTATTCAAATTAAAATGGATTATATAAATCAAAGAGTTCTTTTAGAATATGATATACCTATGAATGAAATTGTAATGGATTTTTATGATAAATTAAAATCTACAACAAAAGGGTATGCTTCTTTTGATTATGAAGTTATTGGATTTAGACCTGGAAATCTTAAAAAACTTGATGTATTAGTTGCAGGTGAGCCTGTAGATGCATTAAGTATTATTGTTCCAGAAGAAAAAGCTCAAGCAAGAGGACGGGTATTTGTAAAACAATTAAAAGAGTTGATTCCTAGACAACTTTTTGAAGTAGCTATTCAAGCAAGTATTGGAAAAGATATTATTGCAAGAGAGACTGTGAAATCTACAGGGAAAAATGTAACAGCTAAATGTTATGGTGGTGATATTACAAGAAAAAGAAAACTACTTGAAAAACAAAAAGCTGGTAAAAAAAGAATGAAAGCAATTGGAAAGGTAAATGTACCTCAAGAAGCTTTTATGGCTGTATTGAAGTTGGATTAAAAAATGAAATGGCTTGTAAGTATATTTGTTTTGCTAACTCTTTTGACAAATATTACTTATGCCACCAGTATAAATATATCTAAAAAAGAGAATGTTGTATATTCTCAACTTATAAAAAAAGCAAATCAAAAAACATTGTATAGATTTAGATTATTAGATAAATTAATTAAAGAATCTGAAAATAAAACATTTATACAAAAATTAAATATGGCAAATCAATTTGTTAATCGTGCACATTATCTTTTGGATAAATACCATTGGAGAAAAGATGATTATTGGGCAACTCCATATGAATTTATATCAACTGGTGCTGGAGATTCTGAAGATTTTGCATTAATGAAATATTATGTATTGATGCTTATGGGTATTGATACAAATAAGTTAAAACTTATGAATTATGATAAAGAAAATACTACAGTAATTAAATATAGAAGTAGGGTAGTTCATGATCCTCAGCATATTGTATTGGCATATTTTCATTCTAAAAATGCTAAACCTATTATTTTAGATACAACTAAAAATAAAATATTTAAAGAGAAAAATTTAAAAATATTAGAAGAAACATCTAGAACAAAATCTAAAGATTTTGAACAAATGTTTGATAATCCTACTAAGTGTAAAAAATTATAATTCTATTTTAAGAACAGTGTCCTCCACCGCAACATCCAGTTGATTCTTGTTGTTTCATATCAACAGCAATAATGAAATTGTTTCCATCTTCTCTTAATTCAAATTCATGCTTTTGACAAAATTCTGTATTCATATGATTTGCCATAAGATTTGCTTGTAATAGAGCATCATCTTTTGAATTAAAACTCATATTATTCTCATAAGAACTTTTTTTAAAACATCCACACTCTTTTTCTACTATAATTTTATGCATTATTTACCTTTTTGTGTTAAAATTGAATTATAAATATATCAGTATAGATTGAAATAGTATTAATTTTGTTAATTTAATAACTGAGTATAAACAAAGGTTAATATTGCGTTGTATATCTTGTGAAGATTTTTCTTTAGAAATTATATGTAAACAATGTCAAAAGGAATTATTGAATCCAAAATTAAACAAAAGAGAGATTCAAAAAGATTTTTTTGTATATAGTTTTTATTCTTATGATGATATAAAAGATTTATTAAATGCAAAATATAAATTTTATGGGGATAGAGTCTATAAAATTTTAGCAAAACTATCTTTTAGTAAATTTACACAAAATTTTGATTTTGATATTAAGAGTTATGCAATACCAATAGATGATCATACTAGGCATGATTTTTCCCAAACGGCACTCTTGGTAAAAAGTTTAGAATCAAAAACTATTACACCTATTTATAATTGTTTACATGCATCAAATATAGTTAAATATGCAGGAAAAGATTTGAAATTTAGAGAACAAAATCCAAGAGATTTTATATATAAAGGTAAAAAAAATATAAAAGTTATTCTTGTAGATGATTTAATAACTACAGGTTTAACTATGATTGAGGCTAAAGATATATTATCAAAGTATAATTGTGAAGTATTATTTGGTTTAACCCTATGTGATGCTAAATTTTAGTATAATCCAAAAAACTACAAAAAGGTAATAAAAATTGATTGCAATTATTGATTACAATATGGGAAATTTGGCTTCAGTTTATAATGCTTGTTCACTTCTTGATACAAAAGCAACGATTGTAAGTGATCCAGATCAGTTAAAAAATTTTGATAGAGTTATACTTCCAGGTGTTGGAGCATATAAAGATGCTATGGATCATCTAAACTCTACAGGGATGAAAGAGGCAATATTATCTTATTCAAAAAGTGGAAAGCCTATGATTGGAATATGTTTGGGTATGCAGCTTTTATTTGAGTCTTCTCAAGAATTTGGACATACAGAAGGGTTAGGCTTAATTGATGGAGAAGTTGTAAAGTTTGATAAATCTCGTATGCATGAAGATTTTAAAATACCACATATGGGTTGGAATACAATTATAAATAAGCCAAATAAACTTTTTGAAGGGCTACACAACCCCTATTTATATTTTGTACACTCATATCATGCAGTTACAAAAGAGGAAAATATAATAGGAAAAACAATATATGGATATGAGTTTGCAAGTGCAGTTCAAAAAGAAAATATTTATGGTTTTCAACCTCACCCCGAAAAATCTCATAATAATGGGATACAAATATTAAAAAATTTTATAAATTTATAAGGATATAATAGATGGATATTTTACCAGCAATAGATCTAAAAGATGGTAAAGCTGTAAGACTAAGTAAAGGTCTTATGGATAGTGCAAAAATATATAGTGATGAGCCATGGCAAGTTGCAAAAAGATTTGAAGAATTAGGAAGTAAATGGCTTCATATAGTTGATTTAAATGGTGCTTTTGCTGGTGAACCTGCAAATCTTAAACAGATAAAAAAGATTAGAGAAAATTGTAATCTAAAAGTAGAGCTTGGTGGTGGAATCAGAGATGAAAAAACTATTAAGATGTATTTAGAGCTTGGTGTTGATAGACTAATACTTGGAAGTATTGCTGTAAAAGATCCACAATTTGTAAAAGATATGGCAAGTAAATATCCTATTGCAGTTGGTATTGATGCTATGAATGGTATGGTTGCAGTTGAAGGGTGGGCTGAAGTTTCATCTATGAAAGCAACTACCTTAGCTAAAGAGTTTGCTAATGCTGGTGTTGAAGCTATTATATGTACTGATATTAGTAAAGATGGTATGCTTTGTGGTGTTAATGTTGAGTTTACACAAGATATAGCATTAGCAAGTAAAGTTGATACTATTGCAAGTGGTGGAGTAAAAGATATTAATGATATTATTGCTTGTAAGCAAAATGGAAATATCGCTGGAGTTATTGTAGGTAAAGCCTTTTATGAAGGTACACTTGATCTTGAAGAGGCATTTAAAGTTCTATAGTTTTTGAAGTATTAATTAAAATACTTCAATATCATAAGAGCCAAGTTTAAAGCTTTGGTTCTATGTGAGAACTCTTTTTTAATCTTATTAGGAAGTTCCCCTAAAGTTTTATTATATCCGTTTGGTATAAAAATTGGATCATAACCAAATCCTCCATCACCTTTTTTCTCATTTATCACATCTCCATGCATCCATCCATGAACTGTATATGTAGTATTTTTATATACAATTGCAATACATGCAGTATAAAATGCAGGTGTTTTAGTTATATGCTTTTTATTTAAGTTATCAATTAATTTATTTAAATTATCAATATCACTTGCACCAACTCCAGCATATCTAGCAGAATAAATACCTGGTTCATTATTAAGTGCTGGTACAGTTATTCCACTATCATCAGATATTACTATGGCTTCATTATCATTTAATTTATTATAAATATCTTGAGCTTTTATAATTGCATTTTGTTGAAATGTTGATCCTGTTTCATCTATTTCAAAATCTCCTAATAGCTCTTTGTATGGTAGGATTTGTGCATTTGGCAAAAGTTTATGAAACTCTTTTATCTTTCCTTTATTGCCTGAAGCTAAAATAATTTTCATAAATAATTTTCCTTAATGATAATTTAATATAATTATACTATAATCGCGAAATATTAACATAAGTAGGATTAACAATGTTTAAAACAGTTTTACCTCTAAGTTCAATTATTGCGCTTAGATTTTTAGGTTTATTTTTAGTATTACCTGTAATATCAGTATATGCTATGGGATTAGAAGGATCAACAACAACACTTGTAGGTGTTGTAATTGGTGGATATGCTTTAACTCAAATGATATTTCAAGTTCCATTTGGAATAATGAGTGATAAGTTAGGAAGAAAAGGTACTATTATTACTGGACTTCTTTTATTTGCTATAGGATCTACTATATGTGCATTATCTACTGATATCTTAACTCTTTTACTTGGAAGATTACTTCAAGGTGCTGGAGCAATTGGAGCTGTTGTAACAGCTATGATATCTGATGTGGTAAAAGAGGAACAAAGAAGTAAAGCTATGGCACTTATGGGTGGAAGTATAGCAGGAGCATTTGCAATTGCTATGATGGCTGGTCCATTAATTGGAGCAAATTTTGGTATTCATACTTTATTTTGGATCACTACATTTATTGCATTGGCTTCAATAGTTATTTTAGTTACAAAAGTTCCTAATGCACCACAAATCACACATACTTATCACGATAAAGTAAAAATGAGTGATATATTATTTAATCCTAATCTTATAAGAATGAATATAACAAATTTTTTGCAAAAAGGTTTAATGACATTTGCATTTATGATTATTCCTATGATTTTATTAAAAGAGTTTCATTGGGAGCTTAAAGAGTTATGGAAAGTTTATCTTCCTGCAATGGTATTTGGAGTTGCAGCTATGGGACCAGCAGCAGTTTTTGCAGAGAAAAAAGGAAAATTTAGAGAAGTTTTAGTCGCTGGTATTTTATTTTTTGCACTTGCATATTATGTGATGGGAAATAACTCTAGTGATACTATGTTTATAGTTGGTGTTGTATTATTTTTTATTGGGTTTAATATGCATGAACCAATTATGCAATCACTTGCTTCAAAATTTGCAAAAGTACATCAAAGAGGTATGGTTCTTGGTATATTTAATTCTTTTGGATATTTAGGAACATTTTTAGGTGGATTAATTGGTGGTATATATTTTCAATCAGTTCCATTAGATACTATTGCTATTACTATAGTTGTAATTTGTTTAGTATGGGTTGCATTAATTAGTACTATGCCAAATCCATCAAAAATGAAATTAGTTTATTTAAGCCTGGATACATATAATAGAGATAAATTAGATGTACTTGATAGTGATTCTAATATTGATGAGTGGTACATAAACGATACAGAAAATATTGTTATAATTAAGTACCATGAAGATTTAACTAGTGAAGATGATATAAAAGGAAAATTAGCTACAATTTAGTCAATAAATATGTTTGAAGGGGAATGAATTTGAAAATATTCATTGTATTAGTATTATCATTTATTATAGCCCTTCAAGCAATAACTACTTACAATGTTTCTTCTTCAACTTTAAAAGCTATAGAGAAGAGATATGGCAAAAAAGCAAAACAAAGAATTATTCTTTGGGATCAAATGCTTCAAAAAGCAAAAGGTCAAAAAATACTTATCAAACTTAAACTTGTAAATGATTTTTTCAATCGTGTAAAATATATTAGTGATAAAAGACATTGGCGTAAAAATGATTATTGGGCTACGCCATTTGAATTTTTAGGAACTGGTGCTGGAGATTGTGAAGATTACGCAATTGCAAAATACTTTGCTTTACGAAAACTTGGAGTTCCAGATAAAAAATTAAAAATAACATATGTAAAACTTCTAAGACGTGGTACAAGATTTGAAGAAGCTCATATGGTACTAAACTACTATCATAAGCCAAATTCAATTCCAATTGTCTTAGATAATGTAAACAAGAAAATGAAACTTGCATCTAAAAGAAAAGATTTAAAACCAATATATAGTTTTAATGCTGCTGGACTTTGGCAAGCAAAAAATAGAGGTAGAACAATAAAAAAAGTTGGTTCAAACAACTTAAAAAATTGGAAATCACTTATGAGAAGAATTTAAAGGGGAAATTATGTCATTATCAAAACAACTGTATATATTAATATCAATTATATTTTTTATGATTTTTACAGGTAATTTTATAATTAGTGTAAACAATACAAAAGATTATTTAGAATTAGAATCAGTAACTAAAGCTCAAGATACAGCAACTTCATTGGGGCTTACTCTTAAACCATTGATGAAAAATAAAAATGATTCAGAAATAGATTTAACTATAAAAGCTATTGCAAATAGAGGGTTTTATAAAGAGATTCGTCTTGAAGATATTGGATTTACATTTAGTAATATGCAGTTAATTGAAAACTCAAAAGATATTGATGGTGCATATTGGAATATTAGTGATGTAAAAATTGATCCAAAATATGGAGAATTATCTAGTTCAGCTGATGATATAAATTTAGATAAAGAACTTTCATCTTTAGAAAATGATACAACTGAAGTTTTTGAACAAAATGACAATTTTGAAGATATAATTTATTTACTAACCCCAAGTAAGAATTTAAAAGAGAATGATAAAATAGAAGTTAATTTTACTGCTTCAAATGGCGATAAAACAATTAAAACAAAAGCTATTCTAATATATACAAAAATACTTGCTAAAGAAGTAAGAGATATTAAATTTGACACTGTACCACAATGGTTTATTGATATGATTCCTATAAATTTACCTGAAAAGAGTGTAGATATTAGTGATGGTTGGAGAACGGTTGCAGTTTTATATGTAAGTGCAAATCCTGGTGTTGCGTATGAAAAGCTTTATAATCAAGCTAAAAGTGGATTGATTTATGCAATTCTTGCTTTTATAATTTCAATTATATTTACAGTTATTTTCTTAAGACTTATATTGAAACCATTAAAAGAGATAGAACAATTAGCAATTGATATATCAAGTGGACAATTTAGAACTATTAAAAAATTACCTTGGACAAAAGAATTAAGATCAGTTTGCTATGCTATGAATGATATGTCAACAAAAATAGAAGCTATGATCACTAAGCTTAATAAAAATCTTGAAAAAATGTCTGAAAAATTATCAACTGATGAACTAACTGGATTAGGTATAAAACAAACATTTGATACAGATATGAAAAATATGTTTATAAATAAAGATAAAGGGTATGTTGTAAGTATTAAAATTGATGATTTAGCTGATTTTGCAAAGCATAATGACTCAAATACTGTAAACAATTTCTTAAAAGATTTTGCAAATATTTTATCAAATTGTGGTAAAGATGTTATTGCATATAGATTTTATGGTTCGGAGTTTGCATTAATTGTAAAAAATACAAATAAAGAACAAATACAAAAATTAATTGTAAATTTACAAAATAATATAGATGATTTTGGAAAAAAAGTAAATAAAATAAATATTGCTCATATTGGTGTATCTTTATTTAATCCTTATGGTACAACAGCAGGAATATTATCAAGATCACTTGAAGCTTATGAAAAAGCTAAACAAATAGGACCAAATGCTGCATATATTAGAGATGATGAAGATGAAGCTAAAGATATGACCCAATGGAAAAATTTAGTATTTGATATTATTGATAATGAAAAATTTGAAGTAATATATATAGGTGATGCGTATACTTTAGATGAGAGTCATAAACTAATAATGCAAGAAGCATTTACAAATGCAAAAGATAATAAAGGCAATGCTATCCCTATTGGAACATTTATCTCTATTGCTGAAAAATTTGATAAGATTATTGACTTTGATAAGTCAGTGATTCAAAAAGTTCTTAATCATATTAATACTAGTAAAATTTCACATAATATCTCTATAAATATTTCTCTTGACTCATTATGTAATAATCAATTTCAAGATTGGCTAAGCGATATGATTAGAAGAAATAGTTCTATTTCTTCTCAATTAGTATTTTCTGTTACATCTTATGGTGTTGCAAAAGATGTTGAACAGTTTAAACAATTTATAGGTATGTTACACAGTGTTGGGGCAAAAATTATTATAAAAAGATTTGAGAGTAAATTTGTACCTATGAATACAATAAAAGAGTTTAATTTAGATTATATAAGATTAGCACGAGATTATACAAATGGAATTAATAATGATAATACAAAATATGGTTTTGTAGAATCAATGCAAGACTTAGCACAATTACTAAATATTAAAATATTTGCTGAAAATGTAAAAGATGAAAAAGACTATATAATTGTAAAAGAGTTAAATCTTTATGGTGCAAGTAGATAGTGGAAAATAAATCATTATTTGATAGAGTTCTTCGTTTTTTTGTAGAAAACTCAAGAATGAACTATACATTGTTTTTTCTTGTATTTGCTGTTGGAATATACTCTTATATGAAAATGCCAAAAGAGATATTTCCATCTTTTGATCTTGATATGATTACTATAAAAGGTGGATATACAGGTTCTAGTGTTGATATTCTTAATAAAATGGCTGTTATTGATATTGAAGATCAAGTAAAAAGTGTAGAAGGTGTAGATAGTGTTTCATCAATTATAAGCCCCGGTAGATTTTCTATTATACTGGAATTAAAAAAAGGTGTAAATCGTTTTGATGTTGCTGCAAAAGTAAAAGATGCAGTATCTTTAGTAAAAACAAATCTTCCATCAGATATGGATGAGCCTACTGTAAATGTTCTTGAAAATACTAAAGCATTAGTTGATATATCACTTACATCAAATAAATTAAATATTGATGAGATGAAAGAATTTGCAAATAGCCTAAAAACAAAAATTTTAGGGGTAAAGGGCGTAAATGATGTAGAAATATATGGTGATTCAGATCAATATTATGAAGTTTTATTAGAAGATAAAAAGATTGAAGCACTGGGATTAAATAAAAATGAGATATTTCAAGCCTTATCAACACTATCTTATATCTTTCCTATTGGTAAAATAGAAGGCTCTAGTAAGCATTATTATCTTTCTACTTATAATGGAGCCAAAAATGCGAATGATTTTGCAAATACAAGAATAAAATTATCAAATACATCTGTATATGTAAAAGATATAGCAAAAATATCAAAAAAATATGAAGATTCATCAACCTTATATTCATTTAATGCAAAGTCTGCTTTATCATTGAGTGTATCTCAATTATCAACGGGAAATGCAATCCAAATAGCTAAAGATATTAAAGAGCTTATTAAACCAATTAATATTAAAAATCCAGATATAAAAATTTCAATAAGTGATGATAACTCTAAAAGAATTAAAGATAGACTAAATATTGTTGCATCGAATATTTTATTTGGAATAATTCTTATTGCAATTTTAGTTGTAATATTAATAAATGCAAGAATGGCATTTATAATATCTTTGGGTATCCCTACATCATTTGTAATTGCTTCAGTGTATATGTATATGTTTGGATATAGTATAAATCTAATTTCATTAATAGGTGTTTTAATAGCAATAGGTATTGTGGTAGATGATGCAATAGTTGTAAGTGAAAATATACA
>Ga0256837_1000678_pt1 | contig 27243 bp, 28 predicted proteins | sample 4562384metaG_FD_185976 | JGI IMG/M metagenome (GOLD analysis project Ga0256837, IMG submission 185976) | Hydrothermal vent microbial communities from Guaymas Basin, Mexico - 4561-384 | ecosystem: Environmental > Aquatic > Marine > Hydrothermal vents | place: Mexico: Guaymas Basin | collected... | reverse complement strand
AACTGACCCACTTGATATTATGACAAAAATCCAAAAAATAGATTTAGATAATGCATTATTTATAATTATAAGTAAATCTGGTACAACTGTAGAAACTATAAGTATTTTTAAGTACTTACACTCTTTAGTTACTATAAACAATACAAATTGTGTGATTATTACTGAAAATAATAGTAAATTAGATAAGTATGCAAAAGAGTATTCTATCAAACAATTTGACATACCAAAAAATGTTGGTGGAAGATTTTCAGTATTTAGTGTTGTTGGACTATTACCACTTGCTATAGTTGGTGTAGATATAGATAATATTCAAAATGGTTCTAAGATGATCCATAATAGTTTTTTCAATAAAGAGAAATATCATCATCTTCTTATGGAAAAAGCTAGATTTTTAGTTGAAAACAAAAATAGATTTAATATCAATATAATTTTTAGTTATTCATCACTTCTTGAAGGGTTTAATAAGTGGTATATTCAACTATGGGGTGAAAGCTTAGGAAAAGTAAATATTAATGGTACCAAACAGGGGCTTACTCCTATCGGACTTTTAGGTCCAGTTGATCAACATAGCTTTTTACAGCTAATTGTTGAGGGTACTAGGGATAAAACAGTTACATTTATAAAAGTAGATGATTTTGAACATAATATAAAAATTCCAAATATCTCATTAAAGCATCTTGAAGAATTAGATTATTTAAATAATCTAAAATTTAATGAACTTATAAATCATCAGGCTGATGCTACAATCAAAGCAGTGCAAAATCTAAAAGATATACCAAATGATATAGTTACCATAGATAAAATAGATGAATATAATATAGCAAAACTTATGTACTCGTATGAACTGCTCACATCAATAGTAGGTGCATTTGTACAGATAAATACTTATGATCAACCAGGAGTAGAAGCTGGCAAGGTTATACTAAAAGAAAAGTTAAAGGAGAATATTTGAAAGGTATAGTTTTAGCAGGAGGAAGTGGTACACGACTTTATCCCGTAACACAATCAATAAGTAAACAATTATTACCAATATATGATAAACCAATGATTTATTATCCGTTGTCAGTATTGATGTTGGCAGGTATAAAAGAGATTCTTATTATTTCAACACCTCAAGATATTGGAAAGTTTGAAGAACTTTTGGGCAATGGGGAGCATTGGGGTCTAAAACTAAAATATAAAATTCAACCTTCTCCTGACGGATTAGCTCAATCTTTTATATTAGGTGAAGAATTTATTGGAGATGCTAATGTAGCTCTAGTATTAGGAGATAATATTTTTTATGGTCATGGATTTACTCCATTACTTAAAAATGCTGCAAATAATAAAGATGGTGCAGTTGTATTTGGATATCAAGTAAAAGACCCTGAAAGGTTTGGAGTGGTAGAATTTGATGAAAATAAAAAAGCTATAAGCATAGAGGAAAAACCTAGTAATCCAAAATCAAATTTTGCAGTTACGGGACTGTATTTTTATGATAATGATGTGATAGAAATAGCAAAGAGTGTAAAACCATCTTATAGGGGAGAACTTGAAATAACATCTATAAATGAAGAGTATTTAAAAAGAGATAAACTTCAAGTTGAACTTCTTGGTCGTGGTTTTGCATGGCTAGATACTGGTACTCATGATAGTTTACTAGAAGCTGGGCAATTTGTACAGACAATAGAACACAGACAAGGCTATAAAATAGCTTGTCTTGAAGAGATAGCTTATAATAATGGCTGGATAGACAAAGAAAAAGTTTTAGAGATAGCAAAACCACTTAGTAAAAATAATTATGGACAATATTTAATGGAGTTAGTAAAAGATGACTAATATTTTAATAACAGGTGGGGTAGGATTTATAGGATCAAACTTTATACCATATTTTTTAGAAAAATATGAAAACTATAATATTATAAATTTAGATCTATTGACTTATGCAGGAAATTTAGAAAATCTAAAAGAATGTGAAGATAATCCAAGATATAAATTTATAAAAGGTGATATTTGTAATCGTGAATTGGTTGAGTTTATATTTAGTGAATATGATATACGAGGTGTGATACATTTTGCAGCAGAATCTCATGTAGATAATAGCATTAAAAATCCAGGTGTATTTATACAAACAAATGTAAATGGAACTTTTACACTTATAGATGTAGCATATAAATATTGGATGGATAAACCAAATACTTATAAAGATAGTTATAAAAATTGTCGTTTTCATCATATATCTACAGATGAAGTGTATGGAACATTAAATGAAACAGATTTTTTTACAGAAAAAACACCGTATGCTCCAAATTCTCCATACTCAGCATCTAAAGCATCTAGTGATATGATAGTAAGAAGCTATCAAGAAACTTATGGATTAAATACAGTTATAACTAACTGCTCAAATAATTATGGACCAAAACAACATGATGAAAAACTTATACCTACTATTATAAGAAAAGCATTAAATGGAGAATCTATTCCTATTTATGGTGATGGTAAAAATATACGAGACTGGCTATATGTACTAGATCACTGTAAAGGCATTGACCTTGTTTATCATACAGGAAAAGAAGCAAATGTATATAATATAGGTGGGAGAAATGAGCGAACAAACTTAGAAATTGTTCATACAATTTGTAGAATATTGGATGAACAATATCCTATTCCAAAAAATTCTCAATTCTCAATTCTCAATTCTCAATTAAAAAGTTATAAAGAACTTATCACTTTTGTAGAAGATAGAGCTGGACACGATAGAAGATATGCCATAGATGCTACAAAACTTGAAAATGAACTTGGTTGGAGAGCTAATGAAAATTTCAAAAGTGGGATAGTAAAGACTATTGAGTGGTATTTAGGAAAATATTTAAGTGGTATCAAATGAAAATATCTAAACTTGAAGAAAAACTATATGATTTCTTTGTAAAACAAAATACAGAAATAGTAGTTGCAATAAATGGAGAATGGGGAAGTGGTAAAACATATTTTTGGAAAAGTATATTTTTAGATAAATACAAATTGGAATTCAAAGATAAACAAATATCTTATGTATCATTATTTGGACATAACTCTTTAAATGACATTAAAACAGATATTATTTTACAAATATCAAAACACACAAAGTATATCTCAAAAATACAAGATAAAGTTAAATCTTTAAAAGGGATTGTATTCAAAGAAGACGATGTAAATATTTCATTAGGTGGTGGAGTATTAAGTGCTGGATTGTCATTATTGAGTGTAAATGACTTTAAAAATATAATAATATGTTTTGATGATTTTGAAAGATTATCTTCACAGATTGAAATAAAAGATTTAATGGGTTTTATTTCAAACTTAAAAGAGCAAAAACAGTGTAAAATAGTAATGATATTAAATGAAGAAGAGCTAAAAAAGATACATCAAATACAAAACACTCAAAGTGAGCTAGATACATTTTCATTATATAAAGAAAAAATAGTAGATTTTGAATTTTTATTCGAAAATGATATAAATGATTTTATAGAAAGTAAAGTTGAAACTGCTTTTGATAAGTCTATTATATATAGTTATTTCAGTGAATATCAAATAAATAATTTTAGAATAATTAAGCAACTCACTTCAGAACTTAAAGTTTTTAATTATACAAATATAGATAATATATCAGATAGCATTAAAAAAGATTTTGTTTATATATTGTTTAGTATCTTGTATCTAAAGAAAAAATACAATCTATCATCACAAAGCTACTATGAGCTAAAAAAATTACAAGAGAGTATTCAGTTTAAAAGTATAATGGAATCTACGGGAAGAGATAGTGATGAAGATGTAAATTTAACTCGTATCCAAGAAGAGCAAATAAATTATATGGTTGATTTTACAGATGAAGATATAGAAACTTTAATATGGCAACAAATAGAAAATGAAAGAGATATAAGAAATGAATTAAAAGAAATTTTGAAAAAATTATCTTTAGAAAATCAAATTAATCAAGATAAAGATACTATCATGAATAATTGGAACAAATTGCATATAGATTTTTCATATACTATTGAAAATTTTATTCAAGATATTAAACCTATTTTAGAAAAAGAAAATATTGATGAGATTTTAAATTTAAGTGATTATCATTTTTTTGTAAGTTTTATAAAGCGACATGATTGTTTTGATGATGAAAAAATAGAACAAACTATCAAAAAATATATAGATAAAACTATATCTCAAGAGAAATCTATATCTATTCATGAACAAAACAAGATGGAATTAATAAAAGAAAACTACCCTGATTTATTAGAATATCTATCTAATAAAAAAGAAGATATTCTCATCAAAGATATTAGTTGTGAAGATTTAAAAAATATTTTAGATAAGGTTAGAAGTGGTTTGGGTGAAAAAGATGAATATATTATAAATAATATTTCAAAAGAGCAATTTAAAAAGTGTATTTTAAGTTCTTCTGAAATTATACAAACAATAGTAGATTTTTTAAAATCTAAAAAGAATAATAATGACAGATTTAAAAATGCTTTTGAAAATATAGTAAAAGTTTTAGAAGAGTTGAAAAATGAGAATGATAACTATAAGTTTAAAATTGAACAAATATTTAAATCTGTAGGGTTAAAATAATGGCATATTATATAAATAAAGAATTAAAACAGTTAGGTTTTAAATATATTGGAAATAATGTAAAGATTAGCGATAAAGCTAGTATTTATAATTTTGATCAAATAAGCATAGATGACAATAGTAGAATTGATGATTTTTGTGTTGTGTCTGGTAAAGTAACTATTGGTAAAAATGTACATATTACTCCTATGTGCTTAGTAGCTGGTGGAGAAAAAGGAATTATTTTTGAAGATTTCACTACCATTGCTTATGGGGTACAGATTTTTACACAAAGTGATGATTATAGTGGTAAGACGATGACTAACTCTACGATTCCAAAAGAATACAAAAACGAATACAAAAAGAAAGTAGTTATAAAAAAATATTCTATTGTAGGGGCTGGAAGTATTATAATGCCGGGAGTCACTTTAGCAAAAGGAACTTCTATAGGTGCAATGTCATTGGTACTTAAAGATACAAAACCTTGGAGTATATATGTAGGTAATCCTGCTAAAAAGATAAAGAAAAGAAAAAAAGATTTATTAAAATTAGAAAAACAATATTTAAAAGATGGAGAAAGCAATGGATAAGAAAATAGCATTTTACCTTATGAATGAAAAAGGATTTTATACTCTTAAAAAATTTATAAAAAAGTTTAGTTCTTCAAATATTGAGTATATTGTAAGTAGCATTGATAAAAATATGAAAAAAGATTATTTTAAAGAGATAAAACAACTTTGTAAAACATATAAGATTACTTTTTTTGATAGAAACAGTAATTATCTTAAAAAAGAAAAGTTTTTTATGGGATACAAGTTTGCTATAGGTTGGAGATGGATAATAACAAATAGCGAGAACTTAATAGTTTTTCATGATTCATTATTACCAAAATATAGAGGCTTTGCACCATTAGTAAATACTCTTGTATCAAATGAAAATCGGGGGGGGTAACGGCTTTGTTTGCTAGTAGTGAGTATGATAAAGGTGACATAATCATGCAAAAAAGTATGAATATAAATTATCCTATAAAAATAAATAAAGCAATAGAAAATATTAAACCACTATATTATGATTTAGTGGAAGATATTTATACTCTTATATTAGAAGACAAGCAACTGCCAAGACAAAAACAAGATGATAAAAAAGCTACTTATAGTATGTGGCTTGATAGTGAAGATTATTTTATTGATTGGCAAAATTGGAGTGCTAAAAAGATTAAAAGATTTGTAGATGCTACAAGTTATCCATATGATAATGCTAAAGCATACTTAAATGATAAGATTATAAAATTTATAAATGTAGAAATAATTGATGATGTAAAAGTAGAAAACAGAAAAAGACATATTGGGAAAGTTATTTTTATACAAGATAGTCCTATAATAGTTTGCAAAAAAGGACTTTTAAAGTTGGTTGATATTAGAGATGAAAATGATTGTAAGTTGAATATAAATTTTAGAAGTAGATTTAAGTAATATAATGCAAAATAAAATAATTAATAATAACCAAATAATAGTATATGATAATGGTGAAATAGAGTTAAAAGTATCTGTTGAAAATGAAACTATATGGCTAACTCAAAAACAGTTAGCATTATTGTTTAATATTGAAATACACACTATAAATTATCATATAAAAAATATCTTTAAGCAAAAAGAACTTGATAAAAGTTCAACTATTCGAAAAATTCGAATAGTTCAACAAGAAGGTAAAAGAGAAGTTGTTAGAAATGTAGAACATTATAATCTTGATATGATAATTTCTGTAGGATATAGAGTAAATTCGCTTAAGGCAACAAAATTTAGACAATGGGCAACTAAAGTTTTAAAAGAATATATACTCAATGGTTATGCTATAAATACTCATAAAATTACAGAACAAAGATTGTTAAATTTAGAAAATGATATGCAAATAGTAAAGTCTAAAATTAAGAATAATGAATTGGAATTAAAACAAGGTATATTTTATGATGGGCAGATTTGGGATGCTTATATTTTTGTAAATGATTTACTAAAAAGTGTTAAAAAAGAAATTATTTTAATAGACGGATATATAGATGATACTATTTTAACTTTATTCTCTAAGTATAAAGATTTAAAATTTAAAATTATTACACAAAAGATATCTAAACAGTTGCAATTAGATATAGATAAGTATAATAAACAATATAAAAATTTAGAAGTAAAAATATCAAATAAATATCATGATAGATTTTTGATAATAGATGATAATGAAATTTATCATATAGGAGCAAGTTTAAAAGACTTAGGTAAGAAAGTATTTGCTTTTAGTAAAATGAATAAAGAGTTATTAAACGCAATAAGGAGAAAATAAATGGCATTTTTTATAGAATCAGAAGTAAGAGAAAAAGCAAATCAAGTTTTAAGCACTGAGAGTATGAGTGTAGATAGTATTATACTTGAATCAAACCAGAAATTTGAAAGTGAAGATAAAGAGTATGATATATTTTTATCGCATAGTAAGATTGATGAAAAATTGGTGTTGGGTATTAAAAGTAATTTAGAAGAGATGGGCTATAGTGTATATATTGACTGGATAGAAGATAAGCAGTTAGATAGAAGTCAAGTAACTAAAAATACGGCACAAACTCTTAAAAATAGAATGAATAAATCCAAAAGCTTAATATTTGTTACGACTGAAAATTCTGTTCGCTCTATTTGGATGCCTTGGGAACTTGGTTATTTTGATGGATATAAAGGAAAAGTTGCTATTTTACCTATTAAAAAAAGTGATACTGATACAGAATATAAGGGGCAAGAGTATTTAGGGATTTATCCTTATGTTACAAAAAATATTTTAGATAAGTTATACATTAATTCAAAAAAAGAGATAAATTTAGACACGGTTAGCTTTAAAGATTATATTAATGATACTGAAAAAATAGATTTAAAAGATTGGCTACATAACTGATATGACACAAGAACAATTAAAACACCTTGAATTTATACAAAATGTTATTACTAGAATGAATTCTAATTCTTTTTCTATAAAAGGTTGGATGATTACTATAGTGTCAGCATTTTTAGCACTGTATGCTTCTAGTAAAAATATTGATTATATATTATTTGCTATACCTATTGTTATAGTATTTTGGTTGTTAGATAGTTACTATTTACTTCAAGAAAGAAAATTTAGAGCTTTATACAATGATAAAGCAGGTTTAAATATTAATCCAAAGGATGTAAAAGACTTTGAAATGAATCCTGCTTTATATACCAAGAATGATGATATAAAATATAGTTTTTTTAATGTATTTAAGTCAGTTACACAATGGATGCTTTATTTTAATATTGTAGTTTCTTTATTAGGATTTTATGGATATATAAAATTAGATAGTAGTAAAAAAGGAGTAGATGATATGGCAAGAAAAGTATTTTTTAGTTTTAAATATGAAGATGTAAATAGGGCAATGGTTGTCAGAAATAGTTGGGTAGTTCAAGGTAAAGAATCTGCTGGTTTTATAGATAAAGCAGAATTTGAAGAAGTAAAGCAAAAAGGTGATAAAGCTATACAAACTTGGATAGATGAACAATTACAAGGTACAAGTGTTACTGTAGTGTTAATAGGAGAAAACACTTGTAAAAGTAAATGGGTAAAATATGAAATTGATGAAAGTATAAAGAGAGGAAATGGAATTTTAGCAATAGATATAAGTAAAATAAAAGATTTAAATAGTAAAAAGACTTCTCAAAGGTGTGGTTGGATGATACCAAAAGGATATAAAAATTATTTATGGAATAAAGATGATGGCTATAAGAATATGGGTGCATGGATAGAAGAAGCTGCAAAAAAGGTAGGTAAATAATGAATAATTTTAGAATATCAATACAAGATAAAGTACGAGCATACGATAATGATAAGTTAGTAGGAATAACAAGTATGGAAAAAATAGAAGATTTTTGTATAAAAAACAGTATCGATATGCCAAAAATATGGAATGAAAATGATAAAATTACTATTGAAATAGTAAAAAGTTATTTTGAGGATAATATTAATGATAACATTTAACAAACCACCATTAACAGGAAATGAAGAACAGTATGTTTTGGAGTCTATAAAGAGTAGTAAAATATCAGGAGATGGAAAGTTTACAAAACTTTGTCATCAATGGTTTGAAAAGAAGTTAGAGTGTAAAAAAGCACTTTTAACTACATCATGTACTCATGCTTTAGAGATGACTGCTATTTTACTTGATATAAAAGAGGATGATGAAGTTATAATGCCATCTTATACTTTTGTATCTACTGCGAATGCTTTTGTATTAAGAGGAGCTAGAATAGTATTTGTAGATATAAGACAAGATACTATGAATATAAATGAAAGTTTAATCGAACAAGCTATTACAGAAAAGACAAAAGTAATAGTTCCAGTTCATTATGCAGGAGTAGCTTGCGAGATGGATACTATTATGGATATAGCAAATAGATACAATCTTTTTGTAGTAGAAGATGCTGCTCAAGGTATGATGAGTAGTTACAAAGGTAAAGCCCTAGGAACCATTGGGCATATGGGAACATTTAGTTTTCATGAAACTAAAAACTACACAAGTGCTGGAGAAGGTGGACTTTTAATTATTAATGATGAAAAGTTTACACAAAGAGCAGAAATCATACGAGAAAAAGGTACAAATAGAAGTCTGTTTTTTAGAGGTATGGTAGATAAATATTCTTGGGTAGATATGGGAAGTAGTTATCTTATGAATGATGTAAGTGCTGCTTATCTTTGGGGAAATCTTGAAAAAGCAGATGAGATAAATCAAGATAGACTAAATAGTTGGCAAATTTATTATGATAATTTAAAAGAATTAGAAGATAAAGGATATATAGTATTACCAACTATTCCAAAAGATTGTATTCATAATGCTCATATGTTTTATATAAAAGTGAAAGATTTAGATACTAGAACAAAACTTTTAGAGCATCTAAAACAAAATGAAATTATGGCTGTATTTCATTATATTCCATTGCACTCTGCTCCTGCTGGATTGAAATTTGGTAGATTTGATGGTGTTGATACTTTTACTACAGTAGATAGCGAAAGATTGATTAGATTGCCTATGTATTATGGATTAGATGAAAATAATATTAAAAATATAATTTTTATTATAAATAAATTTTTTGGAGAGTTTTAATTGACACTAAAACAAAGAACTCTTAAAGGGCTAAAATGGACATCATTATCTAGTGTATTTAGTGCTGGTATATCTTTCTTACAGCTTATTGTATTGGCTCGTATTTTAGGACCAGAAGTGTATGGAACTATGGCTGTTTTGATGGTAGTTATTGGATTTGCCAATTTATTTGTAGATTTGGGTATTAGTAGATATATCATACATAAGCAAGATGAGATGACTGCTAATCAATTGCATTCAATGTATTGGATGAATATATTTTTGTCAATATCAGTATATATTGTTATTTTTAGTAGCTCCTCATTTATTGCAAGTTTTTATAGTAATATTGATAATTTAGCATATTTTATTAAAATTATTTCCATTACCTTTATTATCAATGCAATTTCAATGCAACATACAGTTTTGTTTCAAAAAGAGATGGAATTTAAAATTATAGAAATGATTAATATGATTAGGACTACAGTGAATTTTATAGTAGCATTATTATTAGCTGTAAATGATTTTGAAGTTTTATCTTTAATATATGCAACAATATTATCTGCTATAATTGCCAGTGCTATAACGATATATAAAGGATGGAGATATCATAAAATATGTTTACACTTCAACTTAGCTGAGATTAAAGAAGCCTTGTCTTTTGGATTGTATTTTTCTGGTAGTAAAATAGTAGGTACCATTTCTGGGTCACTTGATATACTTATAGTAGGAAAGTTTTTCTCACAAGAAGAATTAGGTATTTATAATATCGCAAAAAAAATAGTATTTCAAATATCTTCAATCTTTATGCCTATTATTAGAAAAATTTTATATCCATTATTAGGGAAATTACAAAGTGATAGTGATAGATTAAAAAAGATCTATTTACAAGTTATTGGATTGGCTTCTTTTATTGTTGTTTATATATATGGTATATTATATCTTGTATCATCAGATATTATATACTTGTTTTTAGGAAAGGAATGGATTAATTCTATAGCTATTTTACAAAATTTTATCCCTTATGCTGTATTATTAGTAGTAGGTTCTTTAATAGGAACATTGGTAAATGCTAAGGGAAAAGCATATTTATCATTTTACTGGTCATTTTGGACTTTATTTACTACTGCTATAGTTTTATATTTAATTGTACAATTAAATGATATATCATATATCCCTTATAGTTATTTAATATTAACTTTGTTTAATATACCTATATATTATTATTTTATTATTACAAAATTGTTAAATGTAAGTTTTATAAAATATTATAGAGATATTTTTTTAAATTTTTCTTTTGGAATTATATCTATTATTTTAATTCAAAATATAAATATAAGTATAGAAAATATTTATATAAAAAATATAGTAATAATTGTAATATATAGTATCATATATTTATCTATGATAAAATTATTAAATACGAATATCTTATCATATATAAAGGAACTAAAAAAATGAGTGTATTTCAAAAATTTAAATATTTTTTTATAGGAAAAATACCATTAATATTTTTTGATTTTATAGAAAATAAAAGGGGTGGTTATTTTGCAAAAAGAATATTTGAAAGTTATATAGAATATAGGATTAAATCTAAAAAAATAGAGCAACAAAGTAATAAAAATCTTAAACCAAGAGTTTATATTTTTGCTAATAGTTATGGTATGTGGCAAGCACCTATTAACTCTCATTTGCGATTATCATTAGATATTGCAAAATGTTATGATGATAATAAAATTGAAGTAAAATATTTATTATCAAATCATCCTTTTTTATCTCGCTATTGGCATAATGGGATAATTATAAAGAGTAATTTTTTATATGAAAATATTAAATATAAAGATAAACTATTAGAATATATTTATTTGATGAAAGGTATCAAGAATATAGGAGTTGATATTATTGATTCGTTGTCATATATGACACTTAACAGTTACATAAATTCAGCTATAAAATCTGTGGAAGATATCAATATAAATGACATTATTATTTATCAAGGTGGTAGACCAAAATCAATTATTTTACAAAATATATTGTCTAAATTAGATGTTTCTAAAAAAATATTCTTAATGGGTGGACGACAAGAAAAGATTACAGATATAAATAGTTATAATATAGTTTTAGGTCCAAATAATCCTATTAATATAGATTTAAACAAAAATAACAATTTTAAATATATCACATATACTGCATATGAACTAGAGCCATTTTATTATGAAAAGGAAAATTTAATAACATTAGATGATGATTCTAATAAAATAACAGAAAGTATCAAGTTGAGTTTAAATAATAATTTATTAGTTTATGTAAAACAAAAAGCTGCAAGTAGTATAGATAGTGAATTTTTAGATATTTTAGATATGTTATTTAAAAAGAGACCAAAGTTAAATTTATTAGTAGTTGGCGATACTAAAGAAAATATTATGAATATATTTTTAGAAAAAGAATATAAAACTAATATTTTTACATTAAACTTTTCTAATAGTTTATATGGCTTATTTAGGTTGTTAAATAATGATTTTAATACAGTATTTATCTTGCCAAAGATTACAGGAAATGGTGGAACCAATATGATAGCTGCTATGAGCGGTATGCCTACAGTGATATTTCAAGGTAATGATGCAGAAAAGTATATACCAGTCAAGTATTTTGTAGAAACAATTGAAGAATATATCAATCAAGTGATAAAATTTATTGACAATAAGGAAGCAAGAGAGACCTATAAAATTGATTTTGAGAAGTTTAAAAAAGACAAAAAAGACGAAGCAAAAAAATTATATATAAGCTTTGTAGAAAATGGAGAAAATAACAATGCAAATAATTGACATAGCAAAAAAGGTAATATCATTACAATCAAAAGAAATTTTGAATATTTTAGATAATCTAACAGATGATTTTGAAAAGGCAGTGGAGTCTATCTTAAAAATAGATGGTAAGGTTATAATATGTGGTATGGGAAAATCAGGATTAATAGGAAAAAAAATAGCAGCAACTTTAGCAAGCACTGGAACACCAAGCTTCTTTTTACATCCTGCAGAAGCTTATCATGGGGACTTGGGCATGATAGGAAAAAATGATATTGTATTGCTTATCTCATATTCTGGTGAAACTGATGAGATATTAAAACTTATCCCTTTTTTAAAAGAGCAAAAAAATAAGATTATAGGAATAAGTGGAAATCCTAATTCTACACTTGCACAAAACTCTAACTTTCATCTAAATATACATATTGATAAAGAAGCTTGCCCATTACAATTGGCCCCTACTACTTCTACGACTGCTACACTTGTAATGGGGGATGCATTGGCAGTAGCTTTAATGAAACTACGAAATTTTAAAGATAAGGACTTTGCAAGATTTCATCCAGGAGGAAGTCTTGGTAAAAGACTTTTAACAAATGTTGAAAGTGTAATGAAAAAAGAAAATTTACCAATATGCAAAGAAGATACAAATATAAAAGAAATAATATATACTATTTCAAAAGGTAAATGTGGGTTGGTGGCAGTTTTAGAAGATAATAAAATAAAAGGTATTATAACAGACGGAGATACAAGAAGAGCAATGGAAAAGTATGAGAAAAACTTTTTTGAGTTAATTGCTAAAGATATAATGACTTATAATCCAAAAACTATTTTAAAAACAAAAAAGCTAATTGAAGCAAATGAGATGATGAACAGATATAAAATAAATTCTCTTTTAGTCGTAGATGAAAATAATAATCTTGTAGGTATTGTGCAAATGTATGATTTATAGAGGAGAATAACTTGTTTAAAAGTTTATTTAATAAAAAAGTTTCTATCGAACAAGAATTAATTATAAATATCTTTACTGAAAAATTACCTAAAAATAGTTATGCTAGGATTTCATTAGAAGCATTTGCTAGAGGGATTAGAAATATTGGTGATGAATGTAATATAATAGATAGCTTAGAATACAAAGAGTGTGATATAGCTGTAATCTTTGGTGATGTACGAGATGCACCATCAAAGAAAAAAAGGATGAGATTAAAAGCAGAAGTGATAGGACGACACAGAGGAAAAGGACTAATAGTCATAGATACTCCAGTATTAACTAGACCTTATGATAAAAATGAAAAGTATAGAAGAGTTGGTATAGATTCACTTTTTGCAGATACTGGTAAGTTTAATAATCAAAATTCACTATGTGATAGATGGAAAATTTTATCTGAAAAATTTGGTATAAAAATACAAGAAAAAGAAAAAGAAAAAAAAGGGGATAATATATATATTCTTCTTCAAAGGTTTTATGATGCAAGTCTAAGGGGTAGTCAAAGACTTAGACCAAAAAAATATTTTGCTTGGCTTGATAGTGTTATTAAAGAATTAGAAAATGAAACAGATAGAAAAATTATAATTAGACCGCACCCTGGAAGTTTAAATGCTAAAGAAGAGCTAGATTTGATAGAAAATTTTAAATTAAAAATAGATAATAATAAAATTTTTGACTATGAACAGAAAGCATTATTTGATGTACTTGATGATGCTTTTGCTACTATATGTTATAATAGTGGATCAGCAATAGATTCTCTTTTATATGGTGTTCCTAATATCACTTATGATAGTGGTTCACATGCATATACTGTAGCTAATAACAATTGTAAAGATATAGAAAGTATAGTTATGCCAGATATATCTCAATGGCTATGTGACTTAGGCTATGTAGATTGGAGTATATATGATTTGGAGCAAGGATTAGCTTGGAAACATTTAAAGAAAGAAGTATTAAAATATATATAAGACATAAAATTTTAAGTCATTAAATAGTGTACTTATATAAAAAATAATTCAAAATAAAGGGTAAAAATGATATTACTTACAGGTCCATGTGTAATAGAAGACAGAGATATAGTACTTAAAATAGCCGAACAACTTACAAAATTAAATGAAGATAAAAGAATCAAGTTTTATTTTAAAGCTAGTTTCGATAAGGCTAATCGTACTAGTCTTGATAGTTTTAGGGGTCCAGGATTAGATAAAGGGTTAAAGATACTTCAAGAGGTAAAAGATACTTTTGGAATGAAATTGGTAACTGATGTACATGAAACATATCAAGTAAAATCAACAGCAGAAGTTGTAGATGTTTTACAGATACCTGCTTTTCTTTGTCGTCAAACAGATTTATTGGTGGCTTGCGGAAAAACAAATACAAAAATAAATATAAAAAAAGGTCAATTCTTATCAAGCGAATCTATGCAATATCCAGCATCTAAAGTTCTTAAGACTAGAGGATGTGAGGATATTAATTATAAAGCTTCAAAAGACAATGGAGTGTGGTTATGCGAAAGAGGTAATGTATTTGGATATGGTTCTTTAATAGTTGATATGAAAAATCTTATATCTATGAGAGAATATGCTCCTGTAATATTTGATGCTACTCATTCAGCACAGATTCCAAGTAGTGGAAGTACAACTGGTGGAAATGCTAAAGTTGTACCAAGCTTAGCAAAAGCTGCGGCAGCTGTTGGAGTAGATGGTTTTTTCTTTGAAACACATTTTGATCCAACTATTGCTTTAAGTGATGGTCCTAATATGTTAACAATAGATGATTTGTATAAAACAGTTGATGATATTTTTAAGATACAGGAAATTATATAAATGTATAAAAGAATTAATTTTATATTAAAATTGCTTATCAAAGCAAATCAGAATTATTTTTCTAAATCACAATTATTTTATATAGTAGAAAATGCTGATTGGTCTATAAAACATGATGGAGAGATGATTACTTCTTGTTTAAAAGATAGTATTGTATCTAGCATATCTATCACACATTATGGTATAAGAAACTCAATAGTTCACTATGGTTCAATCGGTATATTTTTAGGTCAAGACAAAATAAAATTACCACATAAGTCAAATAAGATAATAGTAACTTGGTTTCATATAGTTCCCAATGATCAAAGAGTAAAGCTATTGCCAGAAGCTATAAAACATGTAGATATTTGGCATACTTCTTGTCAAAGTACAAAAAATAAGATGATAGAACTTGGAATACCAAAAGATAAGATTATTGTAGTTCCTTTGGGAGTTGATTTAAATTATTTTAAACCAGCAATTTGCAAGGAAAACATAAAAGAAGAACTAAATATTCCTAAAGATAAGATTATCATAGGCTCTTTTCAAAAAGATGGTAATGGTTGGGGGGAAGGTTTAGAACCTAAACTTATAAAAGGACCTGATATATTTTGTGAAGTAGTTGAAAAATTAGCAAAAAAATATGATATATTTGTACTTCTTACGGGACCAGCAAGGGGATATGTAAAACAACGACTTGAAAAAGCTGAAATTCCATATAAACATGAATTTTTTGATAATCCAAATGATGTATCAAAATATTTTCAAGCTATTGATTTATATATGGTAACTTCAAGAGAAGAAGGTGGACCTAAAGCTATTTTAGAATCATTAGCTAGTGGGGTCCCACTTATTTCTACTAAAGTTGGTATGGCTCCAGATATTATAGAAGACGGTAAAAATGGATTTTTAGTTGACATAGAAGATATAGACAACCTATATAGTAAAGCCTGTGAAATTATAGATAATCAAGATTTACAAAATAGTTTTATATCAAATGGATTGAAAACAATAAAAAAATATGACTGGTCAAATATATCTAGTCAATATTATAAAAATTTATATAAAGAGTTATTATGAAAATACATATTATATTTGAATTAAAAAAAGGTGCTACTGGTGGTGGAAATCAGTTTTTAAAAGCAATTAGAGAATATTTTATAAAAGTTGATTCTTATACAGAAAATATCTATGAAGCTGATGTAATACTTTACAACAGTTACCAGTTCATCCCTGAACTGGTGACTGTTAAACAACAGTTACCAAATAAACTTTTTATTCATAGGATAGATGGTCCAATAAGGCTATATAACAATATGAACGATAGACGAGATTTTGTAATTACTAGTGCAAATAAATTGATAGCAGATGGAACTATTTTTCAATCTAATTGGAGTAAAGATAGAAATTTAGAGATGGGATTAGAAAAGAATAAATTTGAAATTACTGTTTTAAATGCACCAAATCCAAATATATTTAACAAAGATGAAAAAATAGAATTTAATAAAAATAGAAAAATTAAACTTGTAGCTACTAGTTGGTCTGCAAATATAAAAAAAGGTTTTGAAACATATAAATGGCTCGATGAAAATCTTGATTTCGATAAGTATGAAATGACTTTTATAGGGAATAGCCCTATAAAATTTCAAAATATTATTAAAAAAGAACCTATGGATAGTAATGATTTAGCAAAAGAATTAAAAGCAAGTGATATATTTATAACTGCTTCACAAAAAGATCCTTGTTCAAATTCTTTGATTGAAGCACTGCATTGCGGACTTCCTGCTATTGGACTTAATGATGGTGGTCATACAGAGATTATAGCAAATAGTGGAGAAGTATTTGATAATAAAGAAGATATACCAAAGATTTTAGAAATGATTATAAATGATTATAATGTATATCAAAATAATATTAATTTACCTACCCTTGATGAAATTGGAAAAAAATATTATGAATTCTTAAAAAATATCTATAATATACAACAAAATAATCAATATACTAGTAAAAGATTTACGATATTTAGAAATATAAACTTGAAAGTAACTTTACTATTATGGAAAATAAGTGAAAAATATAATGTAATTAAAAATAGGATATTAAAGTGAAAGAATTAAATTGGCTTTATACTCTTAAAGATGAAGTTTTGGAATTTTTAGAACATCAAAAAAGTAAGAAAGTAAAAGGATATTATAGATATTCTTACAGTGGTGATTTATATGATGAAACTAAACATTGGAATATAGGAAGTAGTGTATATGCTCTAAAAATTTATTATACTCTTGGAATAGAAAAAAATCAAGAGATTACTGATACTGCTAATTATATAAAATCTTTTTATCATAAAAACGGAGAAATTTATGATGATTTTATATTTAAAAAAGCATTTATAAGAAATATTGCTTCATCTATTAAGCATAAAAGATGGGCAAATATTTTAAATGAACAATATAAAAGAGCAGAAACTAGACAGTCATATAGTTCACTTATGTTGTATGATGAGTTACCAGATAAAACTATGTTGGATATTCCTAATAATGAAAATGAAATTAATACTTTTTTAGATAAGTTAAATTGGAATGAACCTTGGGGAGCTGGAAGTCATTTTAGTCATCTTATGTTTTTTTATAGATTAGCTAAACAATCTAATATGATAGATGAGGAAGAATTTGATATATTAACAGATTATGCTATTAATTGGATAGAGACTATAAGGGATCAAAAAAGTGGTGGTTGGTATAAAGGAATTCAAGAAGATAGATTTATAGTCAATGGTGCTATGAAAATTATTACAGGATTGATAGCTGTTGATAAAACTAAATTTAATTATGCAAAAGAGCTTATAGATACTTGTCTTAGAAGTACAAATGATGAACATGCTTGTGATAATTTTAATATAATTTTAGTATTAAATTATGCGAGTAAATTGCTTAGTAGAGATTATAGACAAAGTGAAATTGAAAAATTTGCTATAAATAGACTTGCTAAGTATAAGGCACACTATAAAAAAGAGCAAGGCGGATTTAGTTTTTTTCCTTTTTCTGCAAATCATAATTATTATGGAGCTAAAATTACAAAAGGGTTAAATGAAGCAGATATTCATGGGACAGTATTATTTTTATGGGGTATAGCGATAGCATCACAAATATTAGGAATAGAAAAAGAAATAGGATTTAAGGAGTTTATAACATGATAAAAGAAAATAGATATTATGATAAAAAAAACAATAGGCTTGTGTATATTAACAATAAAGCTACAAATGAATATTGGGATGAGCATTGGGAAAATGATAATTTTGAGAAATTAGTAAGAATTAAAAGTAACAAATTTATAGAAACAAATACAAATAAATATCTTAAAAAGGGCGATAAAATATTAGAAGGTGGTTGTGGGAGAGGACAAAATGTATATTTACTACAACATATTGGGTATGAATGTATAGGCTTAGATTATGCCAAAAATACTGTAGAACTAATCAATAAAAAGATTCCTGAAATTGATGTAAGGTTAGGAGATGTTAGAAATTTAAAGTTTGAAGATAATAGTTTTGATGGATATTGGTCGTTAGGTGTAATTGAACATTTTTATAATGGATATGATGATATAGCAAATGAGATGTATAGAGTATTAAAACTAGGGGGGGTATTATTCATGACTGTTCCTACGATGTCTAATATGCGATTTTTAAAAGCTAAATTAAATTTATATCCAAATTGGAATGAAGATAAAAAGAAATTGGATTGTTTTTATCAATTTGCACTTGATCCAAAAAAAATAGTTTCAACTTTTGAAGAAATTGGATTTGAAGTATTAGAGATCAAACCTTATGATGGCTTTAAAGGTTTGAAAGACGAAATGGGCTTATTAAAGCCGTTATTACAAAAAATATATGAAAGTGATAATTTATTATTAAGAGTGATAAGAAAAAGTATAGACATAATTGTAAAGCCTTTTTCTTCTCATATGACATTATTTATATTGAGGAAAAAATGAGAAGATTAATAAGATTATTATTAAAAAATAAAACAGTAGCAAAAATATTGCAAAAGTTAGTTTTAAACTTACATTCAAAAACATATAATTTATCTGGTACACTTGCAAGTGTTCTAAATGATGGTATTCATCCAAAGCATAATATTATGAAATATAAAGAGTGGTTTATAGATAATATTCAAAAAGACTGGGTAGTTCTGGATGTAGGATGCAATACAGGTATGATGCCAGAGGTTATGAGTGCTAAAGCAAAATTTGTATATGGTATAGAGATAGTTCCAAAACTTGTCGAAGAAGCAAAAAATAAAAGACAAAGATCAAATATAGAATTTATCTGTGCAGATGCTACAACTTTTGATTATACACCTTTAGAAGCAATAGATTGTGTAACATTATCAAATGTATTAGAACATATAGAATATAGAGTTGAATTTTTACAAAAATTAATACAGCAAATTAAATGGAATGATAAAAAAAGATTACTTATAAGAGTACCCATGATAGATAGAGAATGGATAGCAGTATATAAAAAAGAATTAGGACTGGAGTATAGACTTGACCATACACATTTTACTGAATATACATATGAACAATTAAGAGATGAATTAAAAGAAGCTGGTATTGAAATACTAAGTTATCATGTAAAATTTGGTGAAATATATACAGTATGTGAGGTTAAATAGAAGATGATATTATCTTTATTCTTTACTCGTGGGGTATCACTTGAGACTTGGATAAATCAAGGTTTATTTGATAGAGAAAAGCTTATATATGAAGAGCATTTAAAGCAAGGTAATTTAGATAAAGTTTATTGGCTAACTTATGGAAGTAAAGATAAAGTTTTAGCAGATAAATTAAAAAAAGAAAATAGACTTCATAAAGATATAGAAGTTTTACAAATGCCAATTTTTTTTAATATACCCAAGATTGGAAGTTATTTATATAGTTTATTTTTACCATTTATTTATAAAAAAGAGTTAAAAAATAGTGATATACTTAAAACCAATCAGATGGATGGTAGTATTAGTGGTGTTATATCAAGATGGCTTTATAAAATAAAATTTATCAATAGAACTGGTTACACCTTGTCAATTTTTACAAAAAAACAAAATGCATCTAAATTTAAACAATATTTTATAGAACTTAATGAAAAAATAACTTATAAATATGCAGATGTAAATATAGTAGCCAGTAATCAAGATAAAAATTATTTAATAAATAAATATAATTTAGATGGTAAAACTATAGAAGTAATACATAACTATATAGATACAAATTTATTTAAGCCACTAAATTTACAAAGAGAAGACAAACTAGTATTTGTAGGAAGATTAAATAAGCAAAAAAATTTATTTAATTTAATAGAATCAGTATCTAAAACTAATTTGGAACTTGATATATATGGGAAAGGTGAATTAAAAGAAGAATTAATAAATTTTACAAAAGAATTAAAAGCAAAGGTTAATTTTAAAGGTGTAGTTGATAACAAAGAATTACCGTATATTTTAAATCAATACAAATATTATATATTAGTATCACACTATGAGGGTATGCCAAAAACATTGCTTGAGACTATGGCTTGTGGATGTATCTGTATAGGTACAGATGTAGATGGGATAAATGAAGTTATAGAAGATAAAGTTAATGGATATTTAGCAAAGGAAGTTAATGTTTCAGATATATTATCTATATTAAATAAAATAGATTTCATAGATAATTCAAAGGTTAGTAAAAATGGAATTGATACTATTAACAATCATTTTTCACTAAATACTATTGTGATAAGAGAAAGGGATTTATTTGTTAAATAGTATCTCTTCATATTATAATAAATATAAATTACATATAATATTTATGTTTATTATGTTTAGTTATATTATCGTAAATAAAACCATATCAGGTATGGGTATGGGTGGAATTGCGATTAATATCATAGGTATTATTATTGTATTGATTTTATCAATTCAGTATAAAAGACTAGAATTGTTATTACTATTATTTATTCTTAATATTATTGTAGGTCCTTTTTTATTGATTAATTTTAAAGATTTAGACTTAAGTTCTATAGGTAGAATTGATTTTTTTATTGGAAATTTATTTTTTTTATATTTTATTTTTAATAAAGGTAAGAATATAGTTTTTCCATTAATATTAGATATGTTAATTGTTATATCTTCCTTTTATAACTTTCAAAATTTAATAGAGCATATTAATATTTTATATGCTTATATTTCTAAAGTTTCCATAGGATATTTCTTTTATTATTATTGGATTAACTATAATAAATATAATAAAAAATATATTTTACAAATTATTTTTTATATTTTATTGATACATTTGTTTTTTTCATTAATACAATTTATATATCCAATATATCCTAGAGCTAGTGCAAGTGGAGCTGGTTTGACGATAATGGGTCATATGTTAAATAGACCATTAGGATTATTGGCTGCATCATTTGTTTATGGTGCTTCTACGATATTTATTCTGATGTTTTATATTAAATATAAAATTCGATTAAATATTATAGATAAAATAGTTTTAGTATTATTAGTTACTATTTCTATGGTTTCTACTAGAAGTGTAATTTTATCAACTTTAATATTTTGTTTATATATTATTTTCAAACAATATATAATGAAATATAAAACAATATTATTATTTAGTATTATTAGTATTATTTTTATTGTTATTGGTACAAATAGTTCATTAGCCTTTCTAGATAAATCAAATGCAACAAAAATATTATTATGGTATCTTGCTATACATGATTTAGTTACAAATTCATCATTACTACAAATATTATTTGGGCATGGTATAGAAACAGCAGCTAATTTGATGGATACAGTTGAAGGATTTGTAAATATTACTGCTTTTAGCTTATCATATAGTGGTGATGCACTTAATGCAGGCCATATTCATTTGCATAATATATTTGTACAGTTAATCTATGAACATGGTATTATTATTTTTATATTTTTTAATATTTACATATACAAAGTTATAAAATTTATTTTACATTATAAAAATAATATTAATATAGAAATATTTTTATTTTTTACAATCTTAATAAACTATTCATTGCATAATGGAATATTTACACCATTTTTAACTGCCATTTTATTGATATTGTTACATTATAAAAAATATGGAGTTCAAAAATGATAATTTCAATAATCGTATCAATATACAATTCAGATAAAACATTATCTACTATGATAGATTCAGTTCTAAATCAAACATATAAAGAATTTGAGTTGATTTTAATAAATGATGGTTCAACTGATAATAGCTTAGATATTATAAAAGAATTTGCCAAAAAAGATATTAGAATAGTAATAATAGATAAAAAAAATAGCGGACTTACAAAATCACTTAATATTGGATTAAAAAAAGCAAATGGCAAATATATAGCAAGAATTGATGCAGATGATATTTGGTATCCTACTAAATTAGAAAAGCAAGTAGAATTTTTAGAACAAAATCAAGATTATACTCTTATCGGGACCGCATATAATGAGATAGATGATAATGGAAAAATAATTTATAAAAAACAAAGGATACCACTATTAATAACTGATGAAGAGATAAGAGAAAATATAGTTAAATTTAATCCATTTTTTCATTCATCTGTTATGTTTAGGAAGAAAGTTTTAGAAACTATCGGATTTTATAATGAAGAGTTTAAATATACTCAAGATTATGAGTATTGGGTAAGGATTATGAGTAAATATAAGGTTACAAATATAGATGAAGTATTGGCAAGTAGAAGATATAGTGATGATATGATATCTATAAAAAAAGAAAAAGAACAAAGAATGTATGCTATAAAAGCAAAACTGTTAGCGATTAAATTATTAAAAAAATCTATTTTAGAGTATAAGTATCTTGTAAATGATATATTGGTTTTTATGTTGCCACAGGAAATAGTAAATGCGATTAGGAAAACAAAATGATAAAAAATATTTTAGTATTAGAAGATAGTTCAAAAGCAAAATTTGGTGGTGGACAAAAGGTTACACTTGAAGTGATTGATGCTTTAAAAAATGAATATAATTTATATTTAGTAGATTGTAGCCAAGATTCTATCTTTAAACAAAAAGCAAAAGTGTTTCTAAAAGGTATATTAAGTCTTAGTTGCTATGGAAAAGTTATAGGTGGAGAAAAATCAGCTTTTAGTTTGGGTTTAAAGGAAATTACAGTCTCACCTTTTTTATATATACAAAATATTATAAAAGTTTTAAGTTTTATAAAATCAAATGATTTTACTAACAATAATACTTTAATTTATGCTACTACAAAAAAGCAACTTTTACTCTCTTGGATATTAAAAAAACTTACAAATATAAAATACATATATCATGCTCATGCATTTGATGATAGAAAATCCTTATTTTTTAAACTTATTTATCCAGCATATAAAAAAGCTGATATTGTTATATGTGTATCAAATTTGATTAAAAATAATATAAATTTACCAAATTGCCAAACTATTTATAATCCTATTAAAGCAATTGAAACAAAAACAAAAACTATAAAAAATAAAGATAAAATTATAATATCTTCTTTTTCTACATTGATAAAATGGAAAGGGATAGAATATTTTATGCAAAGTTTTGAATATCTTCAAAACAAAGACAAAGTAGAATTGTGGATATTTGGAGATGGAAGTGAAAAAGAGTATTTAAAACAATTTACAAATGAAAAAGTAATATTAAAAGGCTTTGCTTCAAATAGTGAAGAATTGATGTTAAATGATATAGATATAGTTGTAGTATCATCTATTACAGAAGAAGCTTGTCCTATGGTTCCACTTGAGGCTTTTAAGTGTGGGGTTCCTGTAATTTCTACGAATATTGGTGGTCAAGCTGAAATTGTAAAAGATGAAGAGGTTGGATTGTATGTAGATATTAAAAATTCAGAACAAATTGCACAAAAAATTGATTATTTAATCGAATATCCGAATATTTATGAAAAATTATCTAAAAATGCAATTAGTTATAGTAAAAAATTTGATATAAATAAATATCAAATAAATATCTTAAATATATTTAAGGAAATAGAATTATGATACTTCAAATAAATAAAATGTATGATCCCGATATAGGTGGGGTTGAAACTGTAGTAAAAGAGTATTCAAATTATTTAAAACAATTTGATGATGTTGTAGTTTTATGTGTTAGTAAAAACTTTTCATTAAAGACTACTGTAGAAGTTAAGAATGGAATTACAATATATAGATGTGCATCTTTTGGTACATTTATGTCTATGCCTGTATCAATAGTTTTTTTCTTCTATTTATTTATTTTAAGTAAAAAAGCAGATTATCTTCATTTTCATGAGCCATTTCCATTAGGTACATTAGGAAGTTTATTTATTCCTAAAAATAAAAAAATATTTGTTACTTGGCATAGCGATATTATAAAACAAAAAAGAATTAAAAGTTTTTTTGAATATTTTCAAAAAAAATTATGTAAAAAAGCAACAAAAATTATTTCTACTTCTGATAGACTTGTTGAATTTTCAGGACTACTTAAACAATTTAGAAATAAAATAACTACCATTCCTTTGTCAATAGATAAAGAAGAGTATTTAAATGAAGATATTAGTGATATTACAATAAAAAATTTACCTAAAGACTATGTTTTATTCTTAGGTAGATTTTCCTACTATAAAGGAATATTTATTTTACTGGATGCTATTGAAACTATCACACAGGATATATCTTTTGTAATAGTTGGTGATGGTGAATTATCTAATGAAATTAATCAGAAAATCAATAAAAGTAAAAAAAATATTTTATTGATAAATAGATTTGTAACTGATAAAGAAAAAAAATTCCTTCTAAAAAATTCTAAGTTTATGGTTTTTCCATCGATTTATTCAAGTGAAGCTTTTGGAATACTACAATTAGAATCTATGGTATTTGGTAAACCAGTGATTAATACTAATTTGCCAACTGGTGTTCCTTGGGTTAGCTTAAATAATATATCAGGAATAACAGTTGAGCCATTTGATTCAATAGGTTTAGCAAAGAGCATAGAAGAACTATATTACAATGATGAATTGTATGCTAAACTAAGTAGTGGTGCTTTAGAACGATTTAATGAAAACTTTGTGGTTGAAAAAACGAATAAACAATTATATAATTTGTATTTTGGAGAAAACGATGACTAATATAATATTATGCGGAGGAAGTGGTACAAGACTTTGGCCGATCAGCCGTACACTTATGCCAAAGCAGTTTGTAAAACTGTTTGAAGATAAGTCACTGTTTCAGTTAACAGTAGAAAGAAACTCAAAAGTGTGTGATAGTCAATTCATAGTTTCAAACACTGAGCAGTACTTTTTAGCACTTGATCAACTAGAAGAGTTAGGTAAAACTAAGAATAAGTATCTTTTAGAACCAGTAGGAAGAAATACAGCTCCAGCTATAGCTCTTGCTTGTATGGCACTCCTTAAAGATGAATTAGTTTTAGTCACTCCATCAGACCACCTCATAAAAGATGAAGATGAGTATGCAAAAGTTTTAGAAAAAGCTGAACAATTAGCTAGTCAAGATAATCTTGTAACATTTGGTATAACTCCCACTTTTGCTGAAACTGGATTTGGATATATTGAGACAAATGGAAAATTGACAATTGATAATGAAGAATTGGGGTTTGATGTTTTAAAATTCCATGAGAAGCCAGATTTACAAACTGCTCAAAAATATATAGAAATTAATTCTAAATTTTCAATTAACAATTCTCAATTATTTTTATGGAATAGTGGTATGTTTATGTTTAAAGCAGGTGTATTTTTAGATGAGCTTAAAAAATATTCTCCTGAGATTTATAACTCTTCTTTAGAAGCATATCAAAATAGTAAAAAAGATAATGTTATAAGAATAGCTCATGATGATATGGCAAATATTCCAGAAAATAGTATAGATTTTGCAGTGATGGAAAAAAGTAAAAAGGTGAAAGTAGTACCTAGCGATATAAATTGGTCTGATGTAGGAAGCTTTGATGCACTATACGATGAACTACAAAAAGATCCTAATGGTAACACTATAAACGATAAGCATATATCTATAAATAGTAAAAACAATCTAGTATATGGAAAAGATAAATATATATCTACAATAGATGTAGAAGACCTTATTATCGTAGATACAGGTGATGCTCTATTGGTATCAAAAAAAGGCAGTAGCCAAAAAGTAAAACAAGTAGTTAGTGAGATCAAAAAAACTACAGAGTTGCACAATATTCACTTAACTGCTCATAGACCATGGGGAACATATACAGTACTTGAAGATACACCAGGGTATAAGATAAAAACTATAGTAGTAAAACCTGGAAAACAATTATCTCTTCAAAAGCACTATCATAGAAACGAACATTGGATAGTAGTAAGTGGAACGGCAACTGTCACGGTTGGAGAAGAGACAAAACTAGTAAGACCAAACGAATCAACTTACATAAAAATGGGTGAAATTCATAGACTCTCAAATGAGGGAAAAATCCCAGTAGTTCTTATAGAAGCTCAGGTTGGTGAATATACTGGTGAAGATGACATCGTTAGATTAGAAGACGATTTTAATAGGAGCTAATATGCTAATACTAGGACAAAAATATAATTTTATAAAGTTAGAATTACAGAGACTAGATAAACAGTTTACTTCTATAAATAAACTAATATATGATAACAAAAATCTAAAAGATGTGATAGATGAAATAGAATCTATTTTACAAAAAGATAGATTTAGTGTGATAGTTCTAAACACTAAGGTAAAAGTAGATGATGAGATCATCAAGTATCTTACAAATCTAAAATATGATGAAAAATATAAAAATCTGATGTTACGATAATTCAACTTGTAAAAGTTCTAAATATTGTTACAACTCTAAGCAACTTGCAATTCTTCAACTTTTTGATAGGCTACTTTTAAAGCCTCAATATATATTTTTTCCTTAATTG
>Ga0256837_1000677_pt1 | contig 27252 bp, 23 predicted proteins | sample 4562384metaG_FD_185976 | JGI IMG/M metagenome (GOLD analysis project Ga0256837, IMG submission 185976) | Hydrothermal vent microbial communities from Guaymas Basin, Mexico - 4561-384 | ecosystem: Environmental > Aquatic > Marine > Hydrothermal vents | place: Mexico: Guaymas Basin | collected... | reverse complement strand
CCTGAGAGAACATCATTTTTAATATTCTCTGATGAGTATTTTTTTAAATCAAACAATTGTGTTACACCTTACGATTCTGGTTTTTGGATTTCGCGATTCTATCTAAATAGTGATGAAAAGATGCTTTTAAGCAAGAGGGTATAAGGTTTTATTTATTATATAAGTGATAACATATCCCTTAATTCTTATGGTATGAGGAGCAATATATGAAAATATTTCGTATATTATTTACTTTATCATTTATCACTTCATTGCTATTTGCTGGTGGTAAAGATATAGCTAATAAACTAGAACTTAAAGCAAGTACAAAAGCGATTTCACAATGGGAAAAAGTTTTTACAGATGATAAAAAAATGGAGAAGCTTGGTATCTCAGCTTTATCTATAAAAGATAAAGCTCTTCTGAAAGAGTATCTTTTAAAAAATGCTGTTGATTCGGATCATGCCGAAGCTGCTGGAATAGAAATAGATGGATATTAAAATGGATAAAATATTAAAATCAACTCTTTTCATCTCACTAATGGGGTTATCTCTAAATGGTAGTAGTTTAGAGAGTTTAAATAAAAGGATAGATTCTCTTGAAAAACAGTTAATTATTTTAAAATCATCTCAAGCTGATAGTGATGATGAGCTAGAGGAGAGAATCGATGAGGTTGAAACTTCTATTATAATCGATAAGATAAAATTTGGTTTAGAGTTTCGTACCAGAGTAGATAACTATAATGTAAAAAAAATTAATGGTGATGATAAAAACTATGATAATCTTTGGTCTAACCGTGTTAGATTAAAGATGAAATCTAAAATCTCATATAATCTAAAATTTACTGGTAGATTAACTATGTATAAGAATTGGTCAGATTCAGATATAGATAGTTATTCAAATATTGACTATATACAAGCTAGACGACCAAATGATAGCTCTATCTTTTTAGAAAGAGCTTATGTTGATTGGGTTTTAACAGATGGTAAAGTTCCTGTTATTTTAACTCTTGGTCGTCAACCAAGTTCAGATGGACCATCACATCAGTTTAAAGATAATACTGTTCGTAAATCAACATATTCAGCTCTTAGTTTTGATGGTGTTTCAGATGGACTTATGACAACATTTAACTTAGAAAAAGTTAGTGATGTTGAGGGTATGGCTGTAAGAGTTGGTTATGCTAAAGGGTACCAAAGTAGTTTATCTCAAAACTATACAGAGAGTAATAATGGTTTAGGTGATTCAAATGTTTATGGTATCTTTTTTGATACAAGTTTGATCGAAAATGGCTCACTACTACAATTAAGTGCGGTTTATGCTGATAATATAATCTCTAATGTTCCAGATGATAATAAAAATATTGGTGATATGCTTATCTATACGGCAATGGTTGAGTTTACAAATATATATGATAGTGGATTAGATATATTTACACATTATGCTATAAATCAGATGAAACCAAATGGTCAAACAAGTAGTTATAATGGTATAAATATGGACTTATTGGAGAGTAGTGCTAGTGGAGAAACAACAGTTAGTACAAACAATGTAAATGGTAGTGCTTATTGGTTAGGTATGAGATATACTATACCCAATCTATCTTTTAATAATCCTCGTATCGGCATTGAATATAATCATGGTGATAAAAATTGGTTTAGTTTTACTCAAGGTTCAAACGATGTTACAAACAAGTTAGCTACAAGGGGTGATGCGACAGAGATCTACTATATACAACCGATAAACCGTTATGCTTATCTCCGTTTTGGTGTTGAGATGATAGATTATGATTATACGGGGAGTGGTTTTCAGTTAGGTTCACCAACCCCTATCTCAGAATCGATAGATCCAAATGAGGTGGATAAGCTAAATAATTACTACTTTTTATTTAACCTATCTTACTAAAATATGGTGGTTGGATTTAAAACCAACCATCATATAAATTTTAAGATTTTAGAGAGTTTAGTTGCTCTAGAACTTTAACTTTTTTAGCTTGGGCATCTGCTAAAAGCCCACGATTCTTAGCTAGTACATCTTCAGGAGCATTAGCAACAAATCTTTCATTGTTAAGCATACCGTTTAGTTTTCCTATCTCTTTTGTAAGTTTCTCATCTTGTTTTGTAAGTTTATTGATGATAGAAGTTAAGTCGATAGAATCTGTTGGTATAAACGATTCACATAGATCAGATATATCACTAACAGAGTTTTCTATTTTAGAATCTGTAAACTCTAAAACTTCCACTTTTGCTAGTTTAACAATAAATGGCATCATCATCTCTTTGTCTTTATCTGAAAGGTTGTCTATTTTAACAAATGCTTTTTCTATTTTTTGGTTAGCTAAATCAACAAGAACTTTTGCTCTTCTTATAGATACGATAGCATCCATAATAATCTCAAATTTCTCCTCCTCTTTTCTTTTCTTAGTTTTAGTAGGGAAACTCATAATCATAATAGAATCATCACCATTTTCAAGTGAAGTTCCACTTAGTTCATGGTAAAGATGTTCAGTGATGAAAGGCATAAATGGGTGAAGAAGTTTCATAGCATCTTTGAAAATTGCTCCAAGCTCAACTATGGCACTCTTATCTGCTTTAGAAAGCTCAATACCCCAACCACAAAACTCATTCCATAAAAATTTATACATAACTAAAGCAGCATCATTAAATTTGTACTCATCAAGGTTTGCTCTAACCTCTTTGGTAGCGAAGTTTAATCTCGAAGCCATATATTTACCAAGGTCAGTTTTTAAGCAAAAACCTTTCATATCTGGAAAAACATCTACATTCATTTGTAGGTATTTTGTAGCATTGTAAAGTTTGTTTGTAAAGTTACGGTTTAACTCTAGTTTTTCTGTACTCATTCTTATATCACGACCTTGAGCAGCAGAGATAGCAAGTGTAAATCTTAAAATATCAGCAGAGTATTTTTCAACCATATCAAGAGGATCGATTACATTCCCTTTTGACTTAGACATCTTATCACCTTTTTCATCTCTTACTAAAGCATGAAGATAGATATGGTTAAATGGAAGTTTACCATTAAAATGCTCACCCATCATCATCATTCTAGCAACCCAAAAGAAAAGTATGTCAAAACCTGTAATAAGTAGAGTATTTGGATAAAAATCTTTCATATCATTTGATTGGAAAAGTTTATCCATCTCAACATCACCATTTCCCCAACCTAAAGTTGAAAATGGCCATAGAGCAGATGAGAACCAAGTATCTAAAACATCAGGGTCTTGAGTTAGTTTTTTAGAGGCACATTTAGGGCAAGATTCTGGAGAATCTTCAGCCGAAGCAAACTCATGTCCACAATCATCACAGTAAAATACTGGAATCTGATGTCCCCACCAAAGTTGACGACTTATGCACCAATCACGAAGTTCACCCATCCAAGAGTTGTAAGAGTTTATCCAGTGTGGTGGGAAAAACTGAGCTTCACCATCATTTGTTTTAGCGATAGATTTATCTGCTACCTCTTTTCTTAAAAACCATTGTTTAGAGATATATGGCTCAACAATATTTTTACATCTGTAACAGTGTCCCACTTGATGTTTATGATCTTCGATTTTAACTATAAAACCCTCTTCATCAAGTCTTTTAACGATAATATCACGAGCTTCAAGTCTCTCTAAACCTTTAAACTCACCAGCATAGCTATTTAAGATACCTTTCTCATCAAATACAGTTATAAACTCTAAATCGTGTCTTTTTCCAACTTCGTAGTCATTTTGGTCGTGAGCAGGAGTAACTTTTACCACACCTGTACCAAACTCCATATCAACATGCTCATCAGCGATGATTTTTACAGTTCTCTCTAAAAGTGGAAGTTTTATCTCTTTACCGATTAAATCTTTATATCTCTCATCATCAGGGTGAACCATAACAGCAGTATCACCAAAATATGTCTCAGGTCTAGTTGTAGCTACTTCAACACTTCCACTACCATCAGCAAATGGGTAAGTGATGTGGTAAAATTTACCATCGTGGTCTTCATGCTCAACCTCGATGTCACTTAATGCTCCATCGTGTGTACACCAGTTTACCATATAGTTTCCACGAACGATTAGACCCTCATTATAAAGGTGGATAAAAGATTCTTTAACAGATTTTTGAAGACCCTCATCCATTGTAAATCTTTCTCTCTCCCAAGCTGGAGATACACCCATATGGCGAAGTTGCTCAGTCATAATCCCAGCAGATTCCTCTTTCCAAGCCCAAACTCTCTCTAAAAACTTCTCACGACCTAAAGCCTCTTTTGTAGTTCCCTCAGCTATTAGTTGTTTCTCAACAACATTTTGAGTAGCGATTCCAGCATGGTCAGTTCCAGGTTGCCAAAGAGTTTTGTAACCATCCATTCTTTTATATCTAGTGATAATATCTTGAAGTGTAAATGTAAGTGCGTGACCAATATGAAGACGACCTGTAACATTTGGTGGTGGCATCATAATAGAGAAGTTTTTTCCCTCTTCTTGGATAGCTTTGTTTCCATCTATCTCGAAGTATTTTCTATCTTCCCATATTTTATAGTATTTGTTCTCTACTGATTGTGGTTCGTAACTGTTTGTTGACATATAATCGCCTTAAATTTATAGTTTAAAATTAAGCGATTATAGCTAAAATGAAGTGAGGATTTGCTTATAGTTTAGGTGTTTTATATACCTGTAACTCTTTTTTTGATTTGAAGTTTATCTTTATACATATTTTTATCTGCTAGTTCTATTGTTTGAGCTAAACTATCATCAGTTTTATACTCAGTAGCACCAAAAGAGAAACTAACTTTAAACTTAGAATCACCAGCTTTTAGTTTTTTACTTATGATATTTTCACGGATAGTGTTTAACTCTTTTAAAGCTAAAGTTTTAGATATATCGTTTGGAAACATAATGATAAATTCATCACCACCATAACGAACAACCTCACCACTAGTTTTTTTAAGATTATTTGCTATGTAGATTAAAACTTTATCACCTATGATGTGTCCAAAAGTATCATTAACTATTTTAAAATAGTTTAAATCTATGATAGCTAAAACTCCACAATTATTAAAAGTATCACCATTTAGGTAGTGATCGTGTAGCCATTTTCTGTTGTATGTATTTGTTAGCTCATCTTTATAAACAGCTTCTTTTAGTTTTTCAATCTCTTTTCTTAAATCTTGTGTCTCTTTTAACACCTCATTTAAGCTGTTTTCATCTTTATCTTTTATAGCACATATAGCTTTATCTGTGTTATCACTAAGTGCCATAGCTTGTTTAGATGTTTCTATTTGCATCTCTCTAAACATAGATATCTTTTCATCTAAAACATTGTTTGTTAGTTTAGATTCATCTTCTATCTTAGCATCATGTGACGATGCTTGTTTATTAAAAACCGATTCATAAATAGTAGGTGTTACGATATTTATATTATTTACCGCTGTTAGTGTCTCATTTGAGATTATCGTTAGTATCTCTTGATCTGCTTCCATAAATAACCCTCTCTTTAAAAATCTGTATAACTATTATATCTTATCTTGGGGACATTTTGGTAACATTTAATTAAATTTATAATAAATCTTTTTTTTACTTCACAGTTTAAATCTCACAAGCTATAATCACACTCTTAAAACTTAAATAGTAGGGGTTATAGTATGCCATTATCAAATCTTAACCAACAACAACACACAGCAGCAACTTCTAAAGATAGTAAAAATTTAATTATCGCTTCTGCTGGTACTGGTAAAACCTCTACTATTGTTGGTCGGATAGGGTATCTTCTTAGTTCTGGGGTTAAGCCTGAAGAGATTTTACTTTTGACTTTTACAAATAAAGCTGCTGCTGAGATGGTTGAGAGGGTTGCTTCTTTGTTTGGTAAAAAGATTGCCTCTAAGATAGATGCTGGGACATTTCATGCTGTTTCATATAGATGGTTAAAAAAGCATGATAAGAGGGTTGTTCTAAAACAGCAACGGGAGCTTAAAACCCTTTTTAGAAGTGTTTTTGAGAAGAGAAGTTTTATAAATGTAAATGCTGATATAACACCGTATGGTGGGAACTATCTCTATGATGTTTACTCTTTTTATCAAAATACAGAGTTAAATAAAAATTTTGAAGATTGGATAATTGACAAATATGAGGAGCATGAGCCTTTTGCTATGATATATGCTGATATTGTAGATGAGTTTGAGGCTTTAAAAAAAGAGTATGGCTTTGTAAACTTTAATGACTTACTTTTAAACTTTAGAGAGATGTGTAAAAGTGTAGATTTGGGGTATAAAGAGGTTTTAGTTGATGAGTATCAAGATACAAATGCTCTTCAAGGTACCCTCATAGATGCTATGAACCCACCATCACTTTTTTGTGTAGGTGATTATGATCAATCTATCTATGCTTTTAATGGTGCTGATATAGGAATCATTAGTTCATTTTCTAAAAAATATCCAGATGCTAAAGTTCACACTTTGGTTAAAAACTACCGTTCATCAAGAGCTATCTTATCTTTAGCTACTAAGGTTATCGAGCATAATGAGAGAATCTATCCTAAAAATTTAGAGGTTACAAGGGGTGGGGAGGTTACAGCTCCTAAGCTGTTAGCTTATGATGAACTTTTTGATCAGTATCATGCTATGGCTGCTAAAATCAGAGATTCTAAAACACCAAAAGAGGAGATAGCAGTTATCTTTAGAAACAACTCATCTGCTGATGGGATTGAGGTTGGTCTTAGGGAGTTAGATATACCTTGTAAAAGAAAAGGTGGAACAAGTTTTTTTGATTCTAAGGAGGTAAAAGCTGTTTTAGATCTTTATACTCTACTTGTGAATGAAGCCGATATGATGGCATTTATCCACCTTTTTGAGTTTGCTCGTGGTGTTGGTAGTGCTATGGCAAAAGAGATGTATATCGCTTTAAAAACTTTAGGACATGGTAAAATATTTTACGGTCTTTATGCCCCTGATATATCGATAAACAATCCGTTTGAGAAAAGAAAAGTTTCCCATCAGCTTGGTTTGTTTGATGATTTTTTAGAGTTGGGTGCTGTTGGTAAGTTTGCTAAACTTGGATTTGAGCCAAAGTTTATGAAAAACCCGATTCTAAAACATCCAAAACTTACAAAAGATGGGGCTAGTTTTTTACACGATTTTTATCTACTTTATAGAGATTTAAAAGGTGTTAAACAACCTAGAACCATAGTAAAAAAGATAGCACAATCATCAATGTTTCAAAGAATCTCAGATACATTATCAACAAAAAGAGCAACTCTAAAAGATGGTTCGGTAGATGAGAAACAAAAAACAGAATCGTTAACTAGAATCGCTAGAAAGATGGTTCTTTTAGAGGAGTTGTCTAAACCATATTCTGAGCATGAGAGATTCTTAAATGCTATGATTCTAGGTTCATCAGATTTAACTCAAGGGGAGGGTGTAAATCTCTTAAGTATCCACGCATCTAAAGGGTTGGAGTATAAAGAGGTTTATGTTATAGATTTAATGGATGGAAGATTCCCTAATAGAAAGCTTATGCAAAGGGGTGGTTCACTTGATGAAGAGAGGAGACTTTTTTATGTGGCAGTAACAAGGGCAAAAGATATACTCTACCTTAGTTTTGCTAAATATGATAAGATAAAAAAGATAAACTTTTTACCGTCACAGTTTCTTTATGAAGCTGGTTTAGTTCCAAAAGATGAGGCTTATAGAGCTATGGTTTTAAAAGATATAGATAAAGAGGATTAGTTAATCTAGTTGCTGTTTTTTTGATGTTAAAGCTTTTACAAGAGCATCTCTTAGTGATAGGTAAGATTCCTCATTTTGATTTATGATTCGATAAGCTCTGTGTAGTTGTCTTTTTATATAATCTAGCTCTTTTTGTAAATCTATATACTCTTTTAATGTAGCTCTATCAATCTCTGTTTTAGTTAAATCTTCTTTCTCTTGCTCTAATTCTAAAATCTCTTTTTTATTGTTAATAATCTCTTGTTTTAGTATTTTTACTTCGCTCTCATCTTTATTGGTTAAAATCGTATTTGATAGTTTATCAATCTCTTTTTTTATTGAGCTAATATCATTTTCAATCTCTTTTTTCTCTTCTAAATAGTTAGCATGATATTCAACAGGTGAAAGTTCACCTATATATAATTCATCTATTAACTCTTTATTCTCTTCAAATTTTTCTTCTAGTTCTTGGATAGTGTTTTTAGTTTTAGAGTATAGTTTCGCAATAGATAGCATAGAAACAACACTCCATCGTAACCCATTTTCTGTTTTTATAGTTGGAACTTGATATTTATGTCCATCAGATACAATAACACCAGCAGAGTAATACTCTAAAAATTTAACCATAAAATCGCTACCGGCAGAGATTTTTTCAAGCATAATATCAGCGATATAACCAAAAACTTCATTAAAATGGATTCTAAATATATAACCAGCAAAGCCTGTAAAAAAGCCATCACTATTATCATATTTTGATATTAGATGTTCTAGTGTTATATTTAGTATATAACCAAAAACATTTTTTTCATAATCACTATTTGAGATTCTATTTTTATAAAGATATCTATCTACAAACTCTTTAGCTATTGAGGAGAAAAAATTTTGATGCTCCTCATCAGCAAAAAACTCATCATGGAAAGATTTTAGTTCATCTTCACTTATACCATTGAACCTTTCTGCTATTGTTCCTTTTTGTTTCTCTTCAATAACCTCGTTTTCAAATAATTTTATAAATACACTACCATTTTTAAATAAAACCACATCACTTTCGCAAAGATCAAAAACTTTTCTAATTATATTTTTTACAGATTCTTTTAAATTATCTTCACCACTTTTTATCTCTTTTGCAAATTTAATTATTTGATCGGTTAACTCTTTAGCTATTAAGATTTGGTTGTCTTTACCTTTGTAATTGTGATCTACTAAATCTTTATTTTTGTTTACTATATTTGATATATAAGTAAATTGTTCTTTAGATAGCATTTAGTGACCCTTGTTTTCTAATCTTTCTTACCGCAATAAAGTATGTATGCCCTAGATATATAACATAAAATATAGCTCCAAAAAATATAGCAAAAGGGATAAGTGAGATGAGGTATAATCCCAATGTTTTAACTCTTAAACTATTTTTTGAAAAGTATTTTATCTGTTTATACTCCTCTTGAGTTGATATATTTGATGATATATCATAGTTTAGCATCTTATGAAAAAAGTAATATAGTGGTAGATTAAAAGCTACAATATTTACGATAGGTATAAAATATAGTGGTATTAGTAAAAAAAATAAAGCTACCATATTAAAAGCCCACACCATTACATTTAAGATTCCAGATATAAAGTTTGAGTAACCAATCATCTCAACATCTTGATAATATTTTTGTTGAATCTCTTTTAAAACCATAGGTGTTAAAAATCCTATCACAAGTACAGCTATAAATATAGATAGATAAAGGATAAAAAAGCTACCAATCGCATAAACTAAAAATGATGCTATCCAAGATGTTAAGGTGTAACTCATTAAAAATTTTATGATAGCACTACCCTCTAGTTGAGCTGAGAAGCTATCTGTATGTGGGATTGAGTTTTCTATGGTTGTTTGTGTTGTTTGAATATTTAGTGTGCCTAGCTGATCTAGCCCAGCACCAGCTATATAAAAAAAGATACCATATAGAATCACCATAGATGTAATAAATGGCAATAGTGAGTATTTCAACATTTTTGGTGTAAAAAAATCTTTTATACTTATTAATAAAATATCTTTCTCATTTATCATATTTTTTTCCAATTATTGTATCTTTGTCAACGGTTCTGGTTTATTAAAATAGTAGCCTTGAGAAAAATCTACACCTAAATCTTTAATTATATGATATATAGTTTCGTTCTCTACATACTCAGCAATAGTTTTTATATTTTGCTCTTTAGCAAAAGCTACAACAGTTTTAACAACTGAAAGTGAATAACTATCTGTCGCTATATCTTTGATTAAACAAGCATCTATTTTTAAAATATCTGGTTGATAATCTAGTAACCTTTCAAAATTTGAGTATCCAGCACCAAAATCATCTATCGCTATTCTAACACCAAGCTTTTTCACATCTGTAATAAAGTTTGTGATAGTTTTAAAATCTTTTACACTCTCATCCTCAAGTAGCTCAAAAACTATCTTATGTGTATAATCTTTATACTCTTTTAATAGTTTAAAAATTTTATCTCTTGTAGATTTTTGTTCAATATCTAAGGCTGATAAGTTCATAGATATATCAGCATTTGTGATTTTTAAAGCATTAAAAGAGTTCTTTAAAACAATATCTGTAATTTTAGAGTAATATCTACCTTTTTTAGAAACATCTAAAAAATGGTATGGTGATATAACATCACCATCTTCATCTATAAGACGAACTAGAGATTCATATTTAACTACCTCTTTGGTTTGGTTATCTATGATAGCTTGAAAATATGAGACAATATTATCACTTGATATAGCTTTTTTTACCATAGAGATAACTTTTAAATTTCTCTCCGCTTTATCGTGTTCTATCTGAGAAAAATTATTTGAGATAATAAAACTTTGTTTAGATTTTAAAAGATCTCTAATCCCAAGTTTAGCACTAGATAAGATGTTTTTATCGTTATATGTTAAACTTATTAGTATAGACATATTGTAGTCTATCTCTTTAATCTCAATCGCACCATCTTCAATCGTGTTTTGAAAATCTTTTAACATAGATATAAATAGTACTTTATCCTCTTTACATAGTGTATCTTCTCCACACATAGCATATTCACCATCACCTAGCTGATATATCTTATCAAATTTACATTGAGGTGGTATATTGTTTTCTAAGTATAGTGTTACTTTATCTTGAATCTCTTCAATGATTGAGTTGCTGTAAAACTCCTCAATAGTTTCAAACTCTTCTAGCTTTATATAGATAAGTAGTGGGTTTTTGAGATTTTTTATAGCCTCAATAAGTTGAGTTTTTGGATTCATTATCTGAGTTACATCATATCTTAAAGCTATATACTCTATAATCTCACCATTAGAACTGAGTATGGGTTTGATTGTGGTTTTAAAGTAGTAAACTTTTCCATACTTGGAAACAAATTTTAAAACACCGTCCCAAATTTTCTTATCAACCTCTATGGTTCTCCATATCTCTTCATTTTTTCTTTTAGATTGTTTATATGTAAGGAGTGAGTAGTATTCTTTCCCTATAAGTTCCTCTTTTGAAAATTCAGATATTCTTGAAAAACTATCATTTACATAAGTGACAACTCTATTTTTATCTAAAATAGTAACAATAGCACTTTTATCTGTAATCTCTTTATATTGAGTTAGTATATGTTCACTCTTTTGTGCTTTGTATTGAAGTTCTAGTTTTGTTGTAACTTTATTTAAAACAGATAAAAATTGTTCTAAATCTATCGGTTTTAGAAGGTACCCCTCAACACCAACTTTAATACTATCTATGAAATATCCAGATTCGTTATACGCAGATAGTATAAGAATGGGTATATCTTTATTTTTTTCCCTGATATATTTTACCATATCAAGACCATTCATTTTTGGCATATTGACATCTGTTATGATTATATCTATCTCATTATTTTCAAATTTCTCTAAACCATCTTCACCATTTAGGGCAATAGTTACATTGTTAAAAAACTCTTCAAAAACCATCATTGTAGAATCTCTTGATTCTTGATTATCTTCAACATAGAGTAGTTTTAAATTTTGTGTATATTTTATTATATCTTTTATATCACTCATCATCACCCTTTAGTATAATTTCAAAAACAGCACCATTTTCATCATTGTAAGTGTTTAAAACACCACCACAATGCTCCTCTATAATAGTTTTAGACATATAAAGCCCTAAACCTGTCCCATCTTTTTTAGTTTTTGTTGAGAAGTAAGGATCAAAAATCTTATCCATAATATCATCTGGAATCCCACCACCATTATCACTAATCGTTAAAACTTTATTATGAGATTTTATAACTATCTCTGGGTTTTCAATCTCTAAATCTAGTAGTACATCCTCAGCATTTTTAACTAAGTTTAGTATAACTTGTTTTATCTCATTTGGGTATGAATTAAATTTAAAATCACACTCCAACTGTTTTGTGATTTTAATGTTTTTGTTCAGTATAGATACCTCGATAATATTTAGAACACTCTCTACTATCTCATTGTAACAAGTTGTCTTTTTCTCTTTGTTTGGTTTAAAAAACTCTCTAAAATCATCGATAGTTGAACTTAAATGTTGTGAATAATCAGAGATTTTTTTTGTTAATTCAAGCGTTGTTTTATCATCAAGTTTACCAAGCCTAGTTTTTAGGCTTATAGCAAGACTAGTGGAGTTGATAGCTGAGAGAGGTTGTCTCCATTGGTGTGCAATCATACTTATCATCTCACCCATTTGAGCTAGTTTTGATTGTTGTAGTATCTTTTTGTTTTGAAGCTCATTTTGATGTACCGCTTCTTTTATTTTATGTTCTAGCGAATCGTTTAGCTCATCTAGTTTAGTTCTCTCTAAAATTAACATTTTATTAGATTCCTCTAATTTTTCAAATGCCATTTTTTTCTCTTTTTCCCGTTTAGCATCCAAATATGAAAATATCAATATAAATATAAAAACAACTATAAAAAAGATAATAGTTAATATAAAGATATTTTTTAATGCTTCAAGTTCAGATTTTATCGTTTCTTGTTCTGCTAATGTGAAGTTTATAACGATTAGAGCTTTTACATCACCATCTAAAATCATAGGGTTGATATATACAGCATTTATATTTTTATCTTCTAAATAGAGGTACTTTTTATTTTTATATATAGATAGTAGTTTACTTTTATCAAATTTATCATAGATATTTAAAAGTTCACTTCTCTCTTTAGCATTTTTTACACTGTTTGCTATAATATTAAAATTATCGTCTGTTCCATCTCTTACTAAGATATATATATGATTGTATTTTGTTGTTACAAACAGCTTCAAGTCAGATTCTATATACTCTCTTAATATATCATCAGTTTTTATAGAATCTATTAGGTTTGTACCAGCAACTCTAAGAATATCATTGCTTAAGTTATTTGCTAAACTTTGAACATATTTTAGGTTTGCTTCTGTATTTACATCATATATTTTATCTTTAGTATTCTCAAATTTATAGTATAAAATAGTAGATGCTAAAAGTAAGCAAACTGCTAAAAGATTAAAGATATAAGATGCTTTAATCGATGTAGGGTTATACTTCACATATTATCCTTAAAACTTTATAGATGCTTTTAGATAATAATAAGCACCACTATACCCAAAAGGGGTATATCTTGAATATTGTTCTATACCATTAGTTCCATAAAGGTATCCATCTAAATTATCCCATCTATTTGGCATGGTATCAAATATATTTATCCCACCAAACGATAAACGGAAATTTTTAGTAAAATCATAAGCTATATTTATATCTGTTGTCCATTTCGCATCAAATTTATAAATATTTTCATTTAACATTTGATAGTATGAACCGTATCGTGATATATTTAGTGTTGTTTCTATATTTTTATACTTGTAATCTGTTAAGATTCTTAGAGAACTTTTTGGTTGACCATCCTCATATAAAACTCTTGCTGTATTACTTCCATCTAAAGATATATCGGTAGATTTTTTATTATCATTTTTACTATAACTATACCAAAAGCCAACATCTAAATTTGAACCATTTTGAAAATTATGTGATGAGTTTATTTTTAGATTTACACCTTGTGTTGTCATTCTAGCAGCATTTGTAAAAAAACGAGCAGCAGATACATTGTACTTTCTAAATACCTCTTGTTGCTCAGGAGTTGTGGCTGTTATCTCAGGTGTTAGTAGTATCTTATTATTTACATCTATATAAAAACATTCAACACTTAATGATGTTTTTTTATTTGGTCTAAATACTGTTCCCATAGTTACATGTTGAGACCTTTCAGATTTTAGATCTGTTGCTCCTAAAGATTTTGAGACCTCATGATCTACTCTAAAAGTACCTTGTGTAGTTAATATACCCATATCGTTTACAAATGATGATGTTTGTGAGTAGTATGATTGAGCTAAAGATGGAGCTCTAAAACCTGTACTTCCAGATGCTCTTAACATTAGAGTAGGTGTCAATTTATAAGATAGTGCTAGTTTACCATTTGTACTCTCACCAAAATCTGAATAATCTTCATATCTTAAAGCTGTTTCAAATACAAACTTTTTTGTAAAATTATATGTGTTATCTACATAGATAGCATAACTATGTCTATGTTTGTTAACCTCATTTTCTGGTTTGTATCCAGCATACCCCTCTGATCCTGTACCTATGTAGGAGGCAACCTCTCCAGCTTTGATTTGATAATTCTCATATCTAAACTCAACACCACCAGCAATTTTAAATTTACTCTCATCTTTTTTGAGATCTAAGGTTGTTGTATTTTGTATAAAGTTTAAGCTACCATTATCAAATGATGTTGGAGAGTTAGCATCAAGATAGTAGTTCATACTACCCTCTACAAAATAGTGAAAATGGTTCAAACCGTAACTATTGCTTAAATCCCAACTTATAGAATCGTATATCTCACCTTTAACACCAAGTAAGATTGTTGAATCTGTTATCTTAGCTTTGATTATTGGTAAAAAACCATCTTGGTATAAAGATATAGATTTATCGCTACTAGGTCTAAAAAAGGCACTAGCTTTACTCTCTTTGTAATCAAACAATAGTTGAGAATATATATTTATATCGTTATCTTGAGGAACCTCACTATATAATATAGCTTTATAATCTTTAGAATCTAAAATACCAACATGAGTAGTTACTCTAGGAACCTCTAGTCTATAATCTAAACCTGCTCTTTGGGTTGGATTTTGTTCTCTCATATCTAAGGTAATGTTAATAAAACCATCATATTTTAGAGGGATACTCATAAAAAGATCGCTTTGACGCTGTTTTCCATCTCCAGCTTTTCTGATTCCAGATAGGATATTTAATTTATTTGAGTAACCAATCCCTTTTAATGTTATGTTTATAACACCAGCAATAGCATCTGAGCCATATTGAGCTGCTGCTCCATCCATAAGAATTTCAACTTTATCTATTGATGATAGTGGGATATTATCTAAATCTACATGGCTAGATCCACGACCAATAATACCATTAACATGGAGTAGGGCTGATGTGTGAACTCTTTTACCATTTATGAGAACTAGTATCTGATCTGGATTCATACCTCTAAGGGTATAAGCTCTTATATGATCACTACCATCAGCGATAGATGTCTCAGGAGCATTAAAACCAGCTACAAAATATCTTAGCACATCTGTTAATGATGTTAATCCAGAGTTCTCAATCTGTTGATTTGTTATAACATCAACAGGTGAGTTTGATGTAAGGTAGTCTCTAGCTCCATCTCTTGAACCGATAGTAGCTTTTAGTTCAGTCTTTATAGATAAAAGATTCTCTATATCTTCATCAAATAGATTCTCCTCTGCTACAAGTGAACTTATAAAAAATATGGAACTAAAAATGATCTGTTTTTTATTTATATATCTCATACTTTATCACCTTTAACTATATCTGCTACTCTTAAGAGAGTAGAACCTATTTTTAGATTTTTTTGTGTAGCACTTTGTGTATTTATCTTTAATTTTAGTTTTTGTGAAACAAAATAAAGCTGTATAACTCCACCTTTTTGGGCAAAACCTCTATTTGAGCTAATAGTTACTATGTTTTTGTTTTTTGTTTTTTCAAGAATTTTAGATAGTGTAGCTGAGTTTACTTTTGATATATATAGCACATTTGTATATCCTAAATCCTCTATATTATCTATATATACTATCTTTACAGGTTTATTGTTGATTTTAACATCTTTATATATGTTATCAAAAGTGTTAGCACATTTGTTTTTATATATGGTAATAACAAACTCTTTTGAACCTTTATCATCTTGAAAAGTTATATATTTAGCAACTTTTCCAACAATAACAGCTTTTAGTTTAGCTTCAGATTCATAACCATTAAGAGATGTAAAAATAATAAATATTAAGAAAATAATCTTAAACAATGCCACCCCTTTTAAATTTATATTTATTATACATTATTAAGCTTGATTTTTATTGTTCAATGTTTGTGCTACTCTATAAGCACTAGCCCAAGCCCAAGCAAAGTTGAAACCACCTCTACGGCCAACAACATCTAAAACTTCACCACAAAAGTAAAGATCTTTTTGTTTTTTAGATTCCATCGTTTTGGTATCTATCTCTGTTGTATCGACACCACCACCACTCACTTCAGCATATCTAAAACCGTGTGTATCACTTACTTCAAACTTCCAGTTTAGTAGTTGATTTGCTATCTTTTTAGATAGTTTTGTGTTGATATTATTTGCTAAAAGGGTATGCTCAATCTTTAGTTCATCTAAAACTGTTTTAGCGATTTTTATAGGGATGATTCCATGTAAAATATCTAAAACGGAGATTGTAGGTGTGCTTTGTGTTAGTTTCATAATATGTGAAGATAGTTTTTGTGGTGTAAACTTTGGTAACAAGTTTATGATTATATCTACCACTTGATAGTTAAGTAGAGATTCTGAAACTTGTTGAGATATATCTAGTATAGCAAAACCTGAAACACCATAGTTTGTAAAAAGTATATCACCTTTAGTTGTCATTGTATTTTGGTTGTTGATGAGCAGAGTTACCTCACCATCAACTTTTACACCACTCATCTTTGAAAAAGCTAAACCATTTAGATGTAGCTGAACAAGTGATGGATATGTCGGGATGATATTATGCCCAAACTCCTTAGCAAACATCTGCCCATCATCATTTCCACCAAGATGGCTAGAGGCTTCAGAACCAGTAGCTACAACAACATACTCATAATCTTCAAATAGTTTTTTTATATCTGTGATTTTGGTGTCTGTATGAAATTTTACACCTAAATTTTTAGCATAGTTTATAAAAAGTGAAGCAACACTTTTAGCTTCATTACTAAGTGGGTAAACTTTTCCATCATCTTTAATCTCTAAAACTAAACCGATAGATAAACAAAATTTCTCAAACTTGTGAAAATCGAACTGCTCTAGGGCAAATTTTGTAAATGATGAATTTTGAGTGAAGTAATCATTTGAGTTTACAGATATGTTGGTGATATTACATCTACCATTACCTGAAACTAAGATTTTTTTAGCACATTTAGCATTTTGCTCAAAAATATCGACCTTAAATTTATGGTTTTTAGCACACTCTATCGCACAAAAAAGACCTGATGCTCCAGCACCTATGATAGCTATCTTTCTCATAATCTAATTATAGTGTAACAATTTTAGCACCAAAACCACCTAAGTGTTGTGGGGCATCTTCAAATTTTTTAACTCTAGGGTGAGCTGATAAAAAGTTTTTAATAGCAAAAGATAGTTTTCCTGTTCCGATTCCATGGTAGATGATAACTTCATCCCAACCATTTACAAGGGCATCACTTAAAAATTTATCTAAAACTTCACAAGCTTCATCTGCTCTCATACCGTGTAGGTCACATTTTAAACCTGAGCGTTTTTCAACATTTACTTTTATGTTTGTTGTTGGTTTAGGTTTTATGATTTGGGTATGTTTTAGTTGTGCTGTTTTTACACGAACTCTCATACCCTCAACCTCTATGGTAGCATCTTTTTTACCTTTCATAGATACGATAGTACCTTTTTGAGAGTGGTATTTTACTTTGTCACCAACTTTAAACTCCACATCTCTTTGTATCTCTTTCTCTTTAGGTGGTAGCTTTTTATTTGCTTTACTCATAGCTCTATGGATAGCTTTTGTATCTCCTGCTTTAGCAGCAGTTTTTGCTTCATTTATCGCTACTTCATAGCTTCTTTTTAGAGCAAATTTTTGTTCATCTAACTCTTTTATAAGTTTTTCTCTTTGCTCTTTGATTCCTAACTCTTTTAGTCTTAACTCTTCAAGTTTCTCATCAACTTTTTTATGTTTTTGTTTTAATTCTCTTTCTAGTTGTGAACCTCTCTCTATCAAAAGGCTCAGTTTTTCAGAGTTGTCACCATAAACAGCTTTAGCTTCATTTACAATTTTGTTTGAGATTCCATATCTACTAGCTGTTTCAAAAGCGTAACTTTTACCTATGATTCCTTGTATAAATTCATAGGTTGGTTTACGAGCCTCCTCATCATAAATGGCAGCCATAAGCTCCACATCATCTCTATCAGCCATAAGAGCTGCTAGGCGTTTGTGGTGGGTTGTAACAACAACTTTTTGACCACGGTTAATCAGATCATCTAGTATCACTTTAAAAAGGGCAGCAGCCTCATCGCTATCTGTACCAAGCTCTATCTCATCTACCCCAACTAGTGCTGATTTATGTGTAAAGATTTTAGAAAACTCTTGCATACGACCCGCAAATGTAGATATATCATTTTTAACATTTTGGGGGTCATCTATGATAGATAAAACTGTTTTAAATGAGCCTATGTGAGATTTGTTCTCATCTAACTTCATCGGGATAATATACTTAGCCATAAAAGCAGATGCTAGAATCGATTTTAAAAGCATAGTTTTACCACCAGCATTTACACCAGTAATCATAAGTATATTTTTAGAAAAATCTACATTTATAGGTTTAGCATTGTGTAGAGCAGGGTGGATAAACTCCGATAACACTATCTTAGAATCATTTTTAGATTTTATGATTTGTAAGTTTTTAGATTTAGCAAACAGAACTCTAGCTTGGTAGTTATCAAACTTTGTAAACTCTTTATCTATAAAGTTTATAAATGGTTGTAACTCTGCTAATTTAGATGAAAACTCTTTCGCATAGTTGTAGAAGATAGCTTCTCTCTCTTGCTCTATATATCTGATTTTCTCTTTAGCTTTAAGTATAGAATCTGGTGCTACATAGAAAAAGCCACCTGTACTTCTACCAATAACAGCACCTTTTAAAACATGGTTGAACCCACCACGAACTAAAAGACACTCCTCATTATTTAAAAAGTGAACTTGTGTATCTACTAGATAACCAGCTAGTTTAGAGCTTGACATCATTCTGCGAAGTGAGCCATTCATCTCATTTTTGTACTCTTTGATCCTTTTACTTAAACTAAAAAGTGTCTCATCAAGATTCTCTTCAAATTTACCATCATTTGTAAAGTATTTTTCCACTTCAGTAAACTTAACATCTATGATAAATTTATCCATCCATTCACCGATGATTCCATCTAGCTGACGGTTTTTAAAGTATCTAAAATATCTAACGATTTTTACTATCTCAAAGATCTGTTCAAAGTTTAAAACACCTCTTTTTTTAAGATGCCCTTTGATGTTAAAAAAGTCTATAACTTTAGGAGGTGCTTTAAATTCGATAGAATCTAAAGCTTTTATATATTTAAAATGAAGCCCTTGGTCACCCTCAATATATAGTGAATTTTCACGGGAAAAAAAGCTTTTAAATTGGTTTATATGCTCACTAAGGTCTAGTTGCTCTATCAATATATCTGTTTTGGAAATTTTTTCTGTTTTCATTATCTTACTTACAAGTTGAAGCACTAATCATCTGTGCGTAGTTTGGAGTATCTTTTTTGCCGATGAAGGTGTATGTACCTATACTTAGAGTATAGTTTGTGTTGTTAACATCTAATCCATCACATTTTATAGTTTTATTTTGGTTGAATTTTAAGACAGCATTCATCATCTGATCTCTTTGTTTATAGCTGTATTTGTTATAAGCAACAGCTCCTAAAACAACAACTAAGATTACACCACCTATAACCATTTTTTGAGTTTTTTCTATCTCTGTGAAGTAGTGTAGTGCTAAAAAAAGAAGCCCAACAATTACCAATCCAGCAATATATGCCATTATATAACCCCTCTTATTTGGTAGGTTATATCACCAGCACCAAAACTTATGATTAGATTTTTATCTAATATTTTTAGCTCTTTATTATCTTTTATGATTTTGATAGTGTTGTTTTCCCTTTTGATTTTATCTGCCATAATTAAGTTATAGTTTTTGAACTCTTTTTCAAACTCTATATCTTTATGTTGTTCACCAGCTCTCCAAACAGGAAGTATGATAAGCTCATCACTTCCATCAAAACATTTTACAAAAGCTTCTAGGTTGTCTATGGTTCTTGAGTATTTATGTGGTTGCCAAATAGCTGTTACTTTAGAGAAATTTTTGAGATTAGCATACTCTTTTACAGATTCAAATGTTGCTTTTATCTCTGTTGGGTGGTGACCATAATCATCTATGATAACACAATCATCTTCACTAGATATGATGTCAAACCTTTTTTTGATACCCTTAAAAGATAAGATGTTTTTTCTAATATCTTCTATATCCATAGATTCTTTAGCAGATAAAATAGCTAAAGAGGCATCAAGAGCTATATGTTTACCAAAACCCCAAACGGAAAATGAGCCTAAATCTTTTAGTGTGAACTTTGTGTATGGTTGGTTGTCTATAAGTGTAAACTCTATGTTAGATATATCTTTACTTGGGTATAGCCATTTGGCATCTATCTCTTCAATAAGTGTAGATAAGAACTCATCTTCACCATTTAACACTTTTAGGGAAGCAGAGTTTATGAATCTTTTATATGAATCGTAAAATCTATCGTAATTATAATCATAATACTCCATATGCTCAGGTTCAGCATTTATAACTATGGCACAGTATGGGTTTGAGTTTAAAAAACTTCCATCACTCTCATCTGCCTCAAAAAGGATAACATCAGTAGAATCGTTGTATCTAACATTTGAACCAAACGATTTCGCTTCAGCACCAATGATAGCAGAACCATCCATAATAGCAGTAAGAATAGCAGTAGTTGTACTTTTCCCATGTGCTCCAGCAACAGAGTAAACTTTTCTATCTTCTAAGATTTTAACAAGTGCTTCTCTTCTTGCTAAAACCTCTATATTTTTAGATTTTGCTTCCACTATCTCTGGATTGTCAGGTCTAATCACAGCTGAATGTACCACTAAATCTTGGTTTGTGATAGCACCAGCAGAGTGTGGTACTGTAACTTCGATTCCTAAACTACGAAGCTTTTTAGTGATGATAGTATCTGTAATATCTGAACCACTAACCTCATGACCCTTAAAGTGCATATATTGAGCAAGACCAGATATACCGATACCACCAATCCCTATAAAGTGAATTTTCATATACTATTTTCCACTTTTATCAAAGTTTTCTAGTAGTTTTTGAGCCTCTTTAGTAAAACAGCTTATATAAAATGTACCAGCATTTTGAGTAGCTTCTATATCTGCTATTTTTTCTAAAAAATCATCTAAAGTTAGTTTTTCAGCAGAAGCTATCCAATGAAATTTTAGTGCTGATGAAAATTTATCATCATTACTTAATCCACTTAAAACTTCAAATAGAGCTGAGGCATCAGAGATTTGACCAGCACTATAATGCTCTATCGCATACTCATACAATGCTCTAAGAGTTGCGAAATCTTGAACCTCATTCATATCCATCTTTCTATGCTCTTCAAGTGTATTTGTAAGTTTTTCTAGTGCCATATCAAGGATGTTGGCATAAAAACCTTGTAAAGTTTCCTCATCAAAAACTTCATGTGCTTGTTGTTCTAAAACATACAATGATGCTATATCAGATTCTTTTTGTGCCTCTAATACTTTTGCTTTTAACTCTTTCTCTTTACTCATGCTAAACACTCCTTGATTCTATTTAACGCATCTTTTGTTTTATCTTCACTCTCTACTAAAGCGATTCTGATAAAATCTTTACCGGGATTTTCACCATTTGAATCTTCTCTAGCTAAAAACTCCCCCGGTAAAACTTTTACATTATACTCTTTGTAAAGTTTTTGTGTAAACTCTATCGCATTATCAACTTTCATCCATATATAAAAAGTAGCTTCTGGAATCTCAGTTCCTAAAATCTCTTTTGCTATCTCAAAGTTTCTCTTATAAATTTTTCTTGAATCTGCTACATGATCCTCATCACTCCAAGCAACACTAGCTGCGTGTTGAAGTGGAAGAGGGGAAGCACAACCTATATAGGTTCTGTATTTCATATACTCTTTTAGTATAATTTCATCACCAGCTATAAAACCTGAACGAAGCCCTGGTGCTGATGATCTTTTAGATATTGAGTTTATAACAAGCATATTTTTAAATGTTGTATTTCCAGCATGGATAGAAGCTTCAAGTAGTGATGGAATCGGTTTATCTGTATATATTTCGCTATAACACTCATCATTTAGTAAAACAAAATCGTGTTTTAAAGCTAAATATACCCACTCACTCAACTCTTCTAAAGTTAAAACAGAAGCTGTTGGGTTGTTTGGAAAGTTTAGAATCACTAAGTCACATTGTGCTAGTTGCTTCTCATCTATCATAGGTTTAAAACTGTTTTTCTCATCTAAGTTTAAGTAGATAGTTTTAGATCTAGTCGCGATAGCAGCACCCTCATAGATTTGGTAAAAAGGGTTTGTAAATGCGATAGTTGGATTCTCTTTAGAAAAAAGTAAAAACTGAGGAAAGTTAAACAAAACCTCTCTAGTTCCAAAAGTTGGTATGATTTGAGAATCTGTTAGTTTTGTGTTAAATCTTTTTTCAAAAAAACCTCGTTGAGCCTCTCTTAAGATTGGTTCACCTGAAGTTTTAGGGTATTTTTTTAGTAAAGCAGAGTTATCACTAAGTGCTTTTTGTATAAAATCTGGAGTTTCAAACTGAGGTTCACCTATCGTTAAAACAGATGGATTGTAGTTTTCATTTGGTGTTATATTTTTAAGTAAATTGTTTAGTTTTTCAAATGGATATGGTTCAAAGTTCATAGTTTTTAGGCCTTTATAAAATGGTTGTAATTATAGCTAAAAAATTATCTCTTATCTACTAAAAGGTTAAAAATCTATATCATCTTTCATTAGTGAGAATAATCTTTTAAAATCATCGGCACTAAGTTCACCTCTAAACTCTTTTTGACACATATAGATTCTATCTCCATTTTTAAGTAGGGTTAGTCTAATAAATCCACTAAATGTTCTATCATAAGCTGAAGTCATGGGGTTGTTACAAACTTTTTTATAGTCTGTATAATCAACTTTTATAGAGTAGCTGGAGTTTGATTCTATCTTTATGTTTTCATCTTTTAGAGCAGTTACAATTTGATTTTTTATATCTGGATATCTTGATATTAGGTTTATGGTTTTTAACTCTATACCTTTATCTTGTTTGATATAAAATTGTGTAACAACCTTATCATCACAACCACTAAATAGTAGTATTGTTAAAAATATGGTTGTAAAAAGTTTTAAACTTCTCATTTTGGTAAGTTGAATTTTTGAGTTATAAGTTCACCATCTTTGTCGAAAAATAGGTAGTAAAGCTTATCTTTTTTAACACTTAACCCTGCTAAATATCTTAATGCTAAGTTTGCTTGAAGTGATGCTATGTGCATAACGATCGGTGTTGCTATCCCCTCAGGAGTTTTATCTACAATCTTAAAAGCATCATCAAATGAACTCTCCTCTAAAAAACAAACTTGACCATGAAAAGCCTCTACACTACCATAAACCCATGGGATATTTTTAAGTTTAGCATAGCTATTTATCTCACTTCTTGTTGGTAGATTGTCTGTCGCATCTATCACTAAATCAACATCAATATTTTTCTCACTCCATCTTTTAAAATCACAATTATGAGAGATAGCTTTTGTAAAAGGGCACCTTTGTTCTATCAGTTGGGTATTAACAACTGCTTTATTTTTCCCCTCATCACCAACTTTAAAAGCGATTTGACGATGGATATTATGGTGGCTCACTTCATCAAAATCAACCATATGGATCTCCCCAATACCACTAGAACCAAGAGCAAAAGCTAAAGATGATCCAAGTCCACCAGAACCTATAATAGCAATTTTTTTTGTTTGTAAAAGCTTTTGAGTATCTTCACCCCAAAGTTGAACTTGTCTATGGAAATATTTTAACATCTAAAATCCCTTTTTAATTATAAAATTATCACTTAAGATGGTGCGATTCTCTAAAGGTATGTGAGGGGATTATTCCCACTCACTTCTTAAGATATTTACAATTAATGAAATAATTGATATAATTACCTTAAGAATTTCAATGACTATCTTCATTGAAACTCCTTTTTTAGAATTTTGTGGTTCAGCAGGGTGTTCCTAGCACCCTCCCACTACACCATCTTAAGTGATAATTTTATATATCTCAATATAGTTAGTAGAGTTTTAAACTCTTTTATTTATCATCTCTTTAAAACCCCAAAGCTTTCTAGCTTGTATCACCTCTGTATGATTCATATCAACTATCATCAACTCTTCACGGTTTGCTAAATGGTTTAGCATATCACCATTTGGTGAGGCTAGTAGAGAATCACCATAAAATTTCCATACAAACTCTTTATCTTGATATTCACCGATTCGGTTTGCTCTTAAGATATAGCAGTTATTTGTAAAAGCACGAGATAAAATTAGATTTTTCCATCTTTTAAATGATTCAAATGTTGAAACACTAGGGACTAAGATACAATCTATGTTTTTATTTAAAATATCTTTAAAAAGTTCATCAAAATGTAACTCAAATCCACCCATAACACAAAACTTAAACCCATCTACTTTAAATACAAGTGGTGATTTTAATGTTTCAATTTTATTATCAAAATATTTTTCTTCATTCCAATGGGGATAGTTAATAAGTAGTTGTTGATGGTAGTATGCTGTTGAGTTTGGAGCAAATTTAACTATCGTTTTATATATCTCTTTTTTTCTTACAATCACCAAAGGGGCTACTATGGTCATATTGTATATTGAGGATAACTCTTTTAAAATTTTTGTTTGAAATATCTCTTGCTCTTTTATCATAGAAGCAGACATACTCTCTATCTCTTTGAAAAAAGGGTTGAGTGTATATTCACCTAAAAGTAAAACTTTTACACCCTCTTTGTGAGCGATTCTTATGTAGTTGTATAGTTTTGTTGAGCTAAGACCTTGTGCCGAAAGTTGTAAAACAGCAGCTTTCATATTATGATCTTTTTATTTCGTTGATTTTAATTTTAGCATTTTCCAACAGTTTTTGAGCATCTTCTAGCTCTTTCATCCCTTTTTCATACGCTTTTACACTCTCTTGAAGAGTGATCTCTGGGTTCATAAGAATCTCTAAAGTTTTTTTAGAACTCTCTAGTTTTGTCTCAAAATCTTGCTTAGCCATCTAACACATCCTTAACATATTTATCAAATTTTTCTAGCTCAACTAAAAAAGCATCATGCCCATAATCACTATCTATATCTAGGTAATGGTGATTTTTGTTTTTTATACTATCTAAAGTATCATTTATCTCTTTCATCTCTATATTTTTAAATAAAAAATCGTTTTTAAAACTTATGAGATGTAGCTCTGCTTGTACTTTTTTCATAGCTTCAGCTAAAGAATCGAAACCTCTTGATAGATCATAGATATTTATAGCTTTAGTTATATAAAGGTAAGAGAGTGGATCAAACCATTTTGTGAAGTTATGACCATTATACTCTAGGTATGATTCAACTTGAAACTTACCAAAAAGTTCATAAAGACCATCATCTCTCTTATACTCCCTACCAAATTTACTTTTCATAGATTCGTGAGATAAAAAGCTGATATGTCCAGCCATACGACCTATCGCCATACCAGATAAACCTTGTTCAGATATGATCTCAGGGTCATAATACCCCTGTTTAAAATCTGGATCTTGTAGTATAGATTCTTGAGCTACTTTATTAAAAGCGATAGCCCATGGTTGAGTAGCATGAGTTGATGCCATAGATATAATCTTTTGTGCGAAATTTGGGTAGTGGATAGCAAACTGTAACGCTTGCATACCACCCATAGAACCACCAACAATAGCATAAACTCTATGTATATCTAATCTATCAAAAAGAATCCTTTGAGCTTTTACCATATCTTTGATAGTAACAACTGGAAATTTGTATCTATAATGTTCATGGTGTGGGTGTTGTAGGCTCATAGGGCCTGTTGAGCCAAAACATGAACCTATAACATTTGAGCAGATAACAAAATATTTATCTGTATCTATCGCTTTACCTGAACCGATAAGACCATCCCACCAACCAGCTTTAGCATCACCATCATATACACCAGCAGCATGGTGTGAACCTGTAAGTGCGTGACAAACTACAACAACATTACTTTTATCATCGTTTAATTCACCATAGGTTTCATAAGTTATATCGTACGGTTCTAAAATACGACCACTCTCCAGATAAAGAGGATTTGTAAAATGTTCTGTGTGTGTTTTTAGGTTTAATGACAAATTTTTAGCTCTCTTTGAAAATAATTGTGCCATTTTATCTAAAATGACTTAATACTAATTTTATAGTAAATAAAATTTGATAATATGGTTAAATCTAGCTTTGTAATGTTATAATAAAAATAGCTTTAAATTATGGATAAAAAAACTTGAAACATAAAATTTTACTTTTAGGGGCATCAACTGGTGGTCCATCTCAGATAAAAGAGATACTATCTGAAATCACTTCTTTATCATCTACGGTTATAATTGTTCAACATATGAAAGAGGAAGTTTTACCCCTTTATATAAAAGATTTAAGTGAATCAACAAGAGTGGAGATTCAAACTACACCACTTGTGATAGATTTTTCTAAACCATCTGTAATTGTTTGTTCAGGTAGTTCTAGTTTGATAAAAAATAGTGATGGTGTGTTTGAGATTGTATCAGACAAAGAGAACCAAAACTACACACCAGATATCAATAAATTTTTTAAATCATTTGAGATATATGCTAATGAGTTTGATATAAGTATAGTTATTATGACTGGTATTGGTAGGGATGGTGTTGATGGTGCTATCACTCTAAAACAAAAAGGTGCTAGAGTAGTTGCTCAAGATGAAGATTCTTGTGCTGTGTATGGTATGCCAAAAGCAGCACAAGAGAGTGGTATAGTTGATAGTGTGAAAACACTAGATGAGATTAAAAAGTGTTTTAGGAATTTATAATGGATCTATTTGGTTGGTTTTCACATAATGAAAATATTGAATCTGAAGATAAACAAAAGAGGGAAACAGACTTTAGCAATTTTACAAAAGTAGCTGATTTTATCTATGATAAAAGTGGTATTACAGAGTTAGATAAGAGAGCATTAACTTCATCAAGGTTACAACACTACGCTTTAACACAAGATATATATACAACAGATGAGTTTCTTTCACGGATGGAGAATGACAACTTTTTTTATCAAGAGATTATCAATATATCTACTGTA
>Ga0256837_1000676_pt1 | contig 27297 bp, 27 predicted proteins | sample 4562384metaG_FD_185976 | JGI IMG/M metagenome (GOLD analysis project Ga0256837, IMG submission 185976) | Hydrothermal vent microbial communities from Guaymas Basin, Mexico - 4561-384 | ecosystem: Environmental > Aquatic > Marine > Hydrothermal vents | place: Mexico: Guaymas Basin | collected... | reverse complement strand
TGTTTTTGGGTAGTTGTTTGGATAGGTTTTGTAAAATATGTATATGCAATAGCAACAACTACAACTAATACAATTGATAAAAATAGATTTAATTTAGTAAATATTTTTGAAGATTGTTTTTTTTTGGTTTTTCTTTTAGTCTTAGGTTTTGTTTTTCTAAGTGGTTTTTTGAAAGTTTTTTTTGTCATAAAAATACTTAAAAATAAAGAGCCTAAGCTCTTTATTTAAAATAATCAAAATACTAGTTAGTTTCTTGATCTACGATTTTATTTGATGCAATCCATGGCATCATAGTTCTTAGTTTAACACCAGTTTGCTCAATCAATGATGCTCTAGCATTAGCTCTTTCAGCATTCATTCTTGGGTAACCAGCTTGACCTTCAAGAATAAAGTCTTTTGCAAATCTACCATCTTGAATCTCTTTTAAGATATCTCTCATAGCTTGTTTAGAAGTTTCGTTGATAACTCTTTTTCCTGATACATAATCACCATACTCAGCAGTATTAGAAATAGAATATCTCATATCAGCAATTCCACCTTGGAACATTAAATCAACAATTAATTTAAGTTCATGTAAACACTCAAAATATGCTAATTCTGGTGCATATCCAGCTTCAGTTAAAGTTTCAAATCCAGCTTGAACTAAACTCATTGCTCCACCACATAATACTGCTTGCTCTCCAAATAAATCAGTTTCAGTTTCATCTTTGAAAGTTGTTTCAATAATTGCAGTTCTTCCACCACCAATTGCGCTTGCATAAGAAAGTGCTAACTCTTTAGTAGTTCCACTTGGATCTTGACCAACAGCAATTAAATCTGGAATTCCTCCACCATTTACAAACTCAGATCTTACAGTATGACCTGGAGCTTTTGGAGCAATCATTGTTACATTGATATCAGCTCTTGGGTGAATTCTTCCATAGTGAATATTAAATCCATGTCCAAATGCAATAGTTGCACCTTGCTTAAGATTTGGTTCAATCTCATTTGCATAGATTTCTGATTGATTTTCATCTGGTAATAAAATCATAACTACATCAGCTTTTGCTGTAGCTTCAGCAACTGTAAGTACTTCAAAACCTTTAGCTGCAGCTTTATTCCAAGATGAACCATCTTTTCTTAAACCAATTACAACTTCAACACCACTATCTCTTAAATTTTCTGCGTGCGCATGACCTTGTGATCCAAAACCAATCATAGCAACAACTTTACTTTTGATTAACTCAATATTACAATCTTTGTCATAATAAACATTTAATGCCATATTATTTTCCTTTTATTAATTTTATTTCGCGATTCTATCTAAAATTTGTTAAAATTTAAGTTAAGAAGTTTTTATAATCCAGCCACTACCCAAAACTTTTTGATCATCATAAAATACTGCAGCTTGACCAGAAGCAACACCAATTGCATCTTCTAAAAGTTCAATCGTTGCTTTATCATCTTGAATTTTTACCTTACAAGGTATCATTTGTGAACGATATCTCAATTTTACACCACATTCAAATTCATTATCATCTATAAACATATTTAAATTATCAACTTGTACATTTCTAACAGCTAAATCAGCTTTCTTACCTACGGTGATTGTATTATTTTTAGGATCTTGTGCAAGTACAAAATGTGGTTCATGTGCTCCATGTACATAAAATCCTCTTCTTTTACCAATGGTATAGTGCATATAACCTTTATGATGACCTACCTCATTGCCATCTTTATCAAGTGTTTTACCTTGTAAATCTATATTTGTATGTTTTTGTAAAATATCTGTGTATTCATTTTCTACAAAGCATATCTCTTGAGAATCTTTTTGAGAAGCTATCTCTTTAAGTGCAGGAATTTGTTCTCCAATTTTTCTAATCTCATCTTTTGTATATGTACTCATAGGAAATATAAGTTTAGGTATCACTTTTTTATCTATTTGTCCTAAAAAATAGCTTTGATCTTTAGTTTTATCATCAGCACAATATATAAACTCTCCATCAGTTTTTGCATAATGTCCAGTTGCAAGAAAATCTGCATTTTTACTCATAGCATAATCATATAAAGCCCCAAATTTAATAGTTCTATTACATTTTACACAAGGGTTTGGTGTGGTTCCATCTATATATGAATTTACAAAATAATCATAAACTTCTTTTTCAAACTCTTTAGTTAAATCTAATACTTCATATTCTATATTTAAAAAATTAGCTACTTTTTTACCTGCGCTTATATTCTTTTCATGATAACCCTCTATGGCATTATGAAGCTTCATATAAACGCCACTTATTTCATATCCTTGTTGTTGTAGTAAATAAGCACTTACACTACTATCTACTCCACCACTTAAACCAACTATTACTTTTTGTTTTTTATTCATATTATCTCTTTATTCTGATATAAAAGTGTAGCAAAAAAAAGTTAAGATGCCCTAAATATATCAAATTACTGATATACTTACACAAATGAAAAATATAAGTATAAATAAAAATAATAATACATCAATATTAATAGCAGGAATTTTAAGCCTAATTATTGCCATGGGAATCGCAAGATTTTCATATACATCTCTTCTTCCAACAATGCTTGAAAATAATATAGATCTTAAACTTAGTGGTCTTTTAGCATCATTTAATTATGTTGGTTATTTAAGTGGTGCTGTTTTAGCAATATTTATAAAAAGAATATATACAAAGGTGATTTTATTTAGAATTGGTATGTTTTTATGTATAGTTAGTACGGCTATGATGGGTCTTGTAAATTCTGAATTTTTATATATTATATCACGAATTATTGCAGGATTTGGAAGTGCTATGGGATTAGTCGTAGGATCATCACTTGTTATGTATAAACTTCATGCTTCAAATAAAACAAAACTTATGGGGATACATTTTGCTGGAGTTGGAGCAGGAGTGATTGTAGCTGATTTAATTGTAAAATTCTCTTTTTTAAATATTTTTGATACTCCAACATGGCAAAATAGTTGGATTATATTATCATTTTTTGCTCTTATTTTTAGTATTTATCCAATATATGTTTTACAAATTGAAAAAACTATAAATACTCATCAAAATCATCATGGAGTTAAAAAAGATCTTTTTTCTTTTTTTGTTATAGCTTTACTTATATCATATTTTTGCGCTGGTGTTGGATTTGTAATTAGTGGTACTTTTTTACCAACAATTTTTAATAGTATAGATCAACTAAAAGATTATAGTTCTGCTTCTTGGATAATAGTAGGAGTCACCGCTATTCCATCTTCTATATTATGGGCAAGATTAGCTGTAAAATATGGAAATGTAAATGCTATAACTTTAGCATTTTTTTTACAAGCATTTGGAATACTTATTCCAACTTTTTCACAAAATGTTATTTTAAATTTATTTGGAGCTTTGTTATATGGAAGTACCTTCATAGGACATGTTACTTTATTTTTAGCTTTAGGTGGTAAACTTGCAGGTAAAAACCCTGTAATACTTATGGGTGCATTAACTGCCATATATAGTCTAGGACAAATATTTGCCCCACTATATGCAGTATTTTTAACCAACCACTACAATGGTGATTTTTCTATTTCTTTATATATCACAGCAGCTATTGTATTAATAGGGGGATTAATTCTTTTTATTTCAAATATATTTATCAATAAATCAAAATAAAGATAATTCTATAGTAAATTTTGCTCCATTTTTTGTATTATTTACATATAATTTACCATGTAAACTATCCGTAATAATTTGATAACTCATATGAAGTCCAAGACCTGTACCTAAACTTTGATGTTTAGTAGTAAAATATGGATCAAATACTTTTGGTAATATATCTGAAGGTATTCCCCCTCCATTATCTTCAATAGTTATTAATATTTTATTATTTTTCTCAACTAATTCTAATTTTATCCAAGCATTTTCAATATGTTTTTCTACTAAAACATCTTTTGCATTATTAATAATATTAATAATAACTTGATCCAATTCTCCTGCAACCATATTAATTATAATTGGTTCTTGTATATCATCAATATTTGTTTTTAATTCTATATTATTATTTTTAATAGTAGCACTAATTATATTTAGGGTATCTTTAATTCTTTTTTGTAAATTAATACTTTTTATCTCTTTTTTTTCTTTTATAAAATCTCTAAAAGTATCAATAGTTTCAGATAGATATTGTGAACTTTTTACAATAGCATCCATATGTTTAGGTATATCCTCATTTTTTAATAACCCAAACTCATGATTCATTTTAAGCCCAGATGCAGACGTAGAAATTACACTAAGAGGTTGTCTCCATTGATGTGCTATGTTTCCAATCATCTCACCCATTTGTACCATTTTTATAGAATCATATAATTGTCTATCTTTTTGTCTATTTTCTTTCTCTCTTTCTTCAATTTTCTTTTGCATTATTACAAAATTTTTAGCTAATTCTGCTAGTTCATTATAATATACTTTTATATTTTCATCGGGACTTTTGCCACTTGCAATTTTATTTATACTTTCATTTAAAGTATCCAATGGTTTTAAAATAGATTTTGATAATCTTTGTGCAAAATATACCAATAATATAATAAGTATCAATACAAATAATATAGTAAATAATAAAATATTATTAAATTTTGCAAATATATAGTTATATTTTTCTTTTACTAATATAGTCCATTTTAACTTTTGCGTTATTCCATAAGTACCTATATATTTAATATCATTGTCATAAAATATTATCTGTTTATTATAGTTTTGCTTATCCATAATAGATTTATACATATTTGATGTTTTTATATTTTCTCTTTGACTAACACTATCTTTATTATCCGGATTTGTTACATATAAACCATTTTTATCTATAATACTTAACATTGAACTATTATCTAAGCTTTTAAATTTTTCAGAAAAATATTCTAATCTACTTAAATCTACAACTAACACCGCAATTGTGTTTGAATCAACTCTAATAATATAAGATATAGAAGGAAGTTGTGTAGTTGAAGATAAATAAACTTCTGTCCAATATTTATCTTTTCCCTGTAATATTGGGGCAAAATATGATTGATTAGAAAAATCATACCCTTTATATATATTTGAAGATACAGTTTCACTAAAATCTTTTAAAATACCATTATTATCTAAAATTAACATCGCTGTAATATGTTGCTTAACTTTAGGCATACCGACAAGGAGTCTATGTCCTTCGATTGGATAATTTTCTTTAGTAAATTCACCTGAGCTTTCTACATTATTAATAAGATTATTTATCTCATATTTTACTTGATTTAAAATTTGTTGATGTTTGTGTAGTACTGTATCTTTATTTGATTGTAACATATTATACAATGTAAATGACGTAATCATAATCAAAGGAATAACAGAAAATATTATAAGATATAATGGTAAACTTGATTTTAAACTTTTTAATTTTATTTTAGTTACGGTTATCATTTTTACTTTTTAGAATATTGTCCATTTTTTACTTCCATCATAAAATACTCTCTAAACACGTCGCCATATTTATCAAATATGATATCACCTTGTAATCCATCATATTTTTTTACTTTTAAAATTCTATCTTTTAAAGTAGCAATATTAGATGATTTTTTAAGATTTTGTATTAATATTTGTGCTAATTCATAACCTTGAGCTGCAAAAACTGAAGGGATTTTATTATACTTTTCTTTAAACTTATTTACAAAATCTACAAATGCTTTATCTTTTGAACTATCATCATATCCAGTTGAAAATAAAACACCTTCTACAGACTTTCCGCCATTTTGTATAAAGTCCATAGTTTTAGCCCACCCTGAAGCCAAAATTTTTGTATTAATTTTATTTAATCTAATATATTGTATAACATTTGCACTATCTACAGAATTTCCTACAATTAAAATTAAATCATGCTTGGTAGATTTTAATTTTTTTACAATATCTTTATATGGCGTATTTATAGGTACATTTGCTACAAATTTATCACCACCATTTTTAACAATAGTATCTTGTAAAATCTTTTTATAACCTTTTGCATATTTATAGTTATTTGGATCATAAATAAAGAAAATATCTTTGATTTTCTCTTTTTCAATATATTCTAAAAGAGCATGATATCTTTTAGCTGAATGCTCAACTTGTATTCTTATAAAATTATCATCTTTTTTTGTAAATTCTCCACCACTAGCAGTTGCAGAAATTAATAACATATTTTTATGCTTATTTACTATTGGTACAGATATCGCTGTCATGGAACTAGTCGCATTTCCAACAATAAGCTTTACACCATCTTTAATCAATGATTCTATAACTTGTTTTGCTACTTTGCTATCTTGTTTATCATCTTTAATTATAACTTTTACATTTTGATTGTTTATTCTATAATTGATCTCATCAAAAGCTAGTAAAAAACCATCTCGTATACTTGTACCTAAGCTTGAATATTTACCACTAAGTCCTGCAATAAAACCTATTTTAATATCATCTTCTTGCTTATTACTACATGCATTAAATAATAAAACTATAAATAAATATAAAATAATAAATCGTTTCATAATAGTCCTTATATTAAAAATAAATAACAAGATGAAATAATTATACTATTTTATTACTTAATTGTTACATAATATTGAAATTATTACTATTCCTCAAAAGTGCAATTAGAGCAAATCTACCCGCTTTTATATCACTCTTTCTATAAGAATAATATTTATTACCGGAACATTTTGTGCAATAATTTTCTTTAACTATATTTGATTTATCTACTCCAATTTTTAAAAGTTGATCTATACAAATTTGCCCAAGATCTATACAATTATTTTTTATATATAATTTACCAAAATTTTTAATTGTAATACTTACCAAAGATTCGTCAACTTCATAACAATCTTGACATATTGATGCACCTATATATACTTTTATATTTTCAATATCACAATCAAATTTTTCAATCATCTTTTGTATTGTTTTTGGTGCAATATTTAAAAAAGTCCCATTTCTTCCACTATGAACAACAGCTATTACTTTTTTTATTTGATCATATATAAATATTGGCATACAATCTGCTACCATAACCATAATAGGCAAATCTTTTGTATTTGTAATTAATGCATCACAATCATTTTGTAGCTTATTTGATTCTTCATCTACTATTTTTATATTACAAGAATGTGTTTGCTCCATATACACAAGATTATTATCATCATAATTATATTTTAATGCTAATTTTCTTCTATTGTTTATCACATTCTGTTTATTATTTCCTACATGAAATGCTATATTTTTATCATCTTTTGTTGATAAAAAAGCAGAAATATCACTATCTATAATCATATAACATAACCAAGTGGTATAACTACACTATTTCTACTTTGCCAATGTTTATGAGGAACAATTAAATCTTTTGTATCTATTGTTTGATTATCAAAAAATATAATATCAATATCAAGTGTTCTTGGGGCATCCTTAAAACTTCTTTTTCTTTTATATCTATTTTCATATCTTTGAAAAGCTTTTAGAGACCTTTGTGCTGTTAAATTTGTTTGAAGAATAATAATTGCATTTAAGAAATCTTCTTGTTCTTCATATCCAAAAGGTGGATTTTTAAGTAATGGAGAAGTTTGAATTATATCAAATCTATTATCATCTTGCAAAGCCAAGAAAAGTTTATTAAATCTTAACTTAACATCCCCTATATTTCCACCAATTCCTATAGTAACCAGATATCTTTTAGATGATTTATTGACTCTTTTATACGGAAAATGACTATTAAAATATAAAGTCAAATCTTCGCTTAATACTTTTTTCATAGAATTACAGCTTTACCATTTTGCATCACAACTGTATCTTCTATCCTTACTCCAAAATCATCTGGTAAATAAATCCCTGGTTCTATTGTAAAAACCATATTATCTTCAATAATTACATCAGATTTTGCACTAATATTTGGATATTCATGAATATCAAGCCCTACTCCATGTCCAGTACTATGTACAAAATATTTTCCATATCCAGCTTTTTCTATAACATCTCTAGTTAATTTATCAATTTGACTAGCACGCATCCCGCTTCTTGCTTTAGATATAGCTTTTTGTTGAGCTTTTAATACAATATCATAAATCTTTTGATGTTTATTTTTTTTAAACTTTTGCTCTCTACTAAAATTTATTTTATTATTTACAACTGCTGTACAAGTTCTATCTGAACAATATCTTTGATATTTTATTCCTGCATCTACAAGTAATAAATCATTTGATTTTAAAATTTTATTTGATGGCAAAGCATGTGGTTTTGCACTATTTTGATTTATTGCTACAATTGGATCAAAGCTAAGATCAAACTCCCCTTCATTACTCATATATTGTTTTGCTTTAAAATGTAAATATTTTTCTGTTTTATTAAAACCATTTTTACTTATATATTTTGCAAATTCATCAAAACCATCTCTTCCAAATTGTGCAGCTATAGCTAATAAATTAATCTCTTTATCAGTCTTAATTATTCTTTTTTGTTTTGAAAAGTTAATTTTTGCACGAAATTCTGTATTTAAAGATTGTGATAAATTATTGAAATCTGATACATTAAAATCATATGGGTCATATATAACTTTTTTAATCTTATTTTTTTTTATTATTTTCTTTGCAGTTTTAATTAAATCAGATGATTCAATAACTTCTACATTTTTATTTACTTCCTCTTTTGCTTCTATTGTATATCTTGCATCAGTTATAAAAAACATCTCATTTGAACATTTTAATAACACAACATTATCACAAGAGAAGCCAGATTCAAAATAAACTGCATTTTCATTTTTTAATATAAAGTTTTTCATAATCTTCCATTTTTTTTAAATATAATTTAGATACAATCTTATCAAAATTAAAATAAAAAAGGTTAAAAATGAAAATAGCAGTAATACAAGGTCCAAATATCAATATGTTAGGATTAAGAGAACAACATATATACGGACCTATGACTATGGAACAAATACATGAACAAATGAAAGGGACAGCATCTCAAAACAATATTGAATTAGAATTTTTTCAAAGTAATCTAGAGGGTGAAATTGTTGATAAAATTCAAGAATGTTTAGGTACTGTTGATGGAATCATTATTAATCCTGCAGCATATTCACATACTTCTATTGCAATCAAAGATGCCTTAAGTGCAGTTGCATTACCAGCAGTTGAAGTTCATATTTCAAATATTTATAAAAGAGAAGAGTTTAGACAAAAATCAGTAACAGCATCAAGTGCAACTGGTGTAATCTCTGGATTTGGTCCTTTTGGTTATCACTTAGGACTAATTTCATTAACTCAAATTTTAAATGAAATTGAAGCTATGAAACAAGCTCAACAAGAGCAAGAAACACCAACAGCACAATAATATATGACACTATTAAAAGCCTCTTGGGTCATCACTTGTGATGAAAACAACACCATTATCAAAGATGGTGGGGTTGTTTTTGATAAATCTATACTTGATGTTGGAACTATAGATTATCTAGAAAAAAAATACCCAAATATATCAACTCAACAAACTCCTACAAATTCAGTTTTAATGCCAGGACTTATAAACCCCCATGTTCATCTTGAATTTAGTGCAAATACAACTACACTGAAATATGGCAATTTCAACCAATGGCTAAACTCTGTAATAGAACATAGAGAAGAGTTAATAAATAAAGCAACAAATGAACTTATATCTCAAAAACTAAGTGATATGTTAAAAAATGGTACAACAACTATTGGTGCTATTAGTTCATATGGATTTGATTTAGAGCCTTGCAAAAATTCACCCATAAATACAGTATATTTCACAGAAGCAATTGGAAGCAAAGCTGATATGATAGATACGCTATTTACAGATTTCAAAGCAAAACATACTCAAGCTTTAAAATATAAAAGTGAAAATTTTATCCCTGCAATTGCAATTCATTCACCATATAGTGTACATCCATTTTTAATAAGAGAGATTTTAAAAATAGCAAAAGAGCAAAATTGCCCTGTCTCAGCACATTTTTTAGAGTCTATTGCTGAAAAACAATGGCTAAATGAACACTGTGGAGAATTCGCTCCTTTTTTTAACAACTTTTTAAATCAAACAAAATCACTTTGCCAACCAGCAGAGTTTTTACAACAATTTAAAGATATTAAAAATCTTAGTTTTACACATTGTGTTCAAGCAAAAGATGAAGAGTTAAAACAAATTAAAAATTTAAATGCTTCTATTATACATTGTCCTGTATCAAATAGACTACTAACAAATAATATGCTAGATATATCAAAATTAGATAATATAAATCTTGCTCTTGGTACAGATGGATTAAGTTCAAATATATCTTTAAATCTATTTGATGAGATAAAAATGGCCCTATTTATGCATACAAAAGAAAATTTAAATGCTTTAGCAACAAAGCTATTATATAGTGCTACAAGAGGTGGAGCAAAAGCACTTGGATTAAACAAAGGTTCTTTAATACAAGATTTTGATGCAGATATAATTACACTACAATTAATTGATAAAGTTGAAGATGAAGATGATGTTATTACTCAACTCCTAATTCATAAGCAAAATATTTTAAACAGATATATTAAAGGAAAAAAATGCTAAATTTTTTTAAAACTCTATTTTCACCTATTACAGCTATTTTAAATTTTATTCAAACATATTTTAAATCTATTGTATTTATTACTATATTAATAATATTTTTCGGCGATACATCTACTCAAAAATTACAAGTATCCAATCTTCAAAAAATTGACTTAACAGGTGCTATTATGAGTAGTGATAAGATAATAGAACAAATAAATAAAGCCAAAAAAGATACAAATATAAAAGGAGTTTTACTAAATGTAAACTCTCCAGGTGGTGCAGTAGCACCTTCAATTGAGATAGCTTATGCTATAAAAGAATTAAATGCACTTAAACCTGTTGTTGCATATGCAAGTGGTACTATGGCAAGTGGAAGCTACTATGCTTCAATTTGGGCTAAGAAAATTATAGCAAATCCAGGAAGTATGATAGGCTCTATTGGAGTTATATTTCAAGGAGCAAATATAGAAGAACTTATGAAAACTTTGGGTATTAAAGCACAGACTATAAAAGCTGGTACATACAAAGAATCAGGTACTTTTACAAGAGCATGGAGTGATGTTGAAAAAGCAGAATTAAACTCTGTAATAAAAGATACATATAATACATTTATAAGTGATGTTGCAAATGCTAGAAAACTAAATATAAAAGATCATAAAATATTTGCAGATGCTCATATATTTACAGCTACTCAAGCACAAAAAGTAAAATTAATAGATAAAGTTGCAACTCTAACTTATGCAAAAGATCAGCTAATAAAACTAAGTAAGGTAAAACATCCTATTTGGAAAAAAGAGGATAAATTTGATAAATTTATGGATAAGATAATTCAAAAAACTATTACAAATTTTGCAATATATTTTCAGAGTAATTTAAAAGCTAGTATCTAAATGAAAAAACTATCTAAATAGTTTTTTCATTATACCTTTATCTCCAAGTCTAATAATCTCTTTTTCAAGTTGTTCAACTCTTTTAGCCTCATCTTTTGCTTTATCTTTCCAATATTGTAATTTTTGAGCAAAAGCATCAGCATCACCAATATCTTCAAGTTTTTTAGTACATAATTCTAAATCTTTTTCTAGATCATCAATTCGTACTTCATAATTAACTTTCTCTTGAATAAAATCTTTTTGAGTATTTTGTAGTAACTTTTCATTTGAAGCTTTTAATGTTTTAACTTGATGTTTAAGATCAACAAGTTCTTTATTTAGTTTTAGAGTTTTAGAAGATTTATCTTCCATATATTCTGCATTTTTTCTATATGTTGCAATCTCATTAGATAATCTTTTATTTTCTATTGCGTATTTTTCTGCATTAATTAAAATATTTTCTTTTTCTATATGAGCTTGTTTAGCTATTTTTTGAAGATCACTTACTCTTGAATTTAGTTCATTGATTATGACATTTAATTCTGCCATAGTCTCCTTACCTTTTAAGAATATTTCACCTTTATCTTTCATAAGAGCTTTTTGAATCTCTCGTTTTTGATTAAGTTCAACTGTTATATCTCTTTGAACCCAAAATGCACCATTGACTTCACCGGAATCTGTAATAGTCGATATAACATAACATTCAACTATATATTCATCTTGAAATTTTGTATTGTTTTTTAATTTACCACGCCATGGTTCATTTGCTCTTATTTTTAAAAATATCTCATCATATACTGAATCTAATATATCTTTATGTTTCAAAGTTTTAATTGATTGACCAATTAAATCATCACTATCATATCCAGTTGTATCACAAAAATGCTGATTTACATATTGTATTTTACCTTCAATATCTGTTTTTATTACTATATTATTTGTATCAATTACATCTTTATATTTTTCTAATTCTTTTGTTTGTTGAATAATTAAAAAATCTTGATATAAAATATATGCTAAATCATTCATAACACTAAGAAGATTTCTTATATCAATTGGTTTTACAATATAATCATAAACTTTTAATTTGATTGCATCACTCAAATAGTTTGTATCAGAATAGGCTGTAGCAAATATTACTGGTATTTTTGGGTCAATTTTACGGATCTCTTGCATCATCTCTATACCATTCATACCAGGCATATTAATATCGCTTAAAATCACATCGATATCATTTTTATTATTGTTATATACTTCTAGTCCATCTTCGCCATCTACTGCAGTGTAAACTTTGTCAAAAAAGTTTCCTAGTAATCCAGCAAGTTCATTTCTAATATTATCATCATCTTCAACATATAGCGCTCGTAGACGCTTTAAAAGTTTTTTATCAACTGCCATTTATAACTCTTTTTTTGTCTTAACTTCAAATATTAAATCTATAAATTTTATAAAATCAAATGGTTTATACAAATAATTTTTAACACCTAATTTTTCAATTTGATCAACTATACTTTTTTCCGTGTGTGCTGACATTATAATTATTTCAATATTATTATATCTACTATCACTTCTTATTTTTTCAATCATCTCAACGCCATTCATAATAGGCATATTTAAATCTGTAATAATAATATCTACATCATTATGCTGTGCTAATAAATCTAATCCCTCTTGACCATTGTGACCAATTAGGTAATTAAGCTCTAATTTACTTAATGTTTCTGATATAATTTGAATTAAATCTTTTTCATCCTCAACAAATAGTAACTTTAATTTTTGTAACTCTTGAACTTTTTTTAGCACTTATTATCCTAATTATGAATCTTTCAATTCATCTTTATGGACAACTGTTTCAACATCCATAATAACTAACATCTGATTATTTTCTAATCTCACATAACCTTTTAAATATTTTGAAGGTATTGCTGAACCCATCTCAGATACAGGAGACAATGCAGTCATATCAAGTCTTTGTACATCATCAACTTTATCTACAACTAATCCAATCATTCTTTTATCTTCAGTAATGACTGCTATTACAGCTGTATTTTCATTGTACTCTATTTTACCTGTATTAAATTTAATACGTGTATCTAAAATAGGTACAACCTCTCCTCTTAAATTTATCAATCCTTTTACCCAATCAGTTGTATTTGGTAAAGATGTAATAATCTCAGGATATGTTAAAATCTCTCTAATCTTTGGTAACTCTATAGCATACTTCATTCGACCTAATTCAAAGGTCATATATTCTTTCATATTTTTATCATATACTTCAACTTCATCAGACATAATCGTATCCTTATATTAAACTTATTTTATTCTTCTGCAACCATTTGTTTATACAATGCTTCATGTGTTTCTATCTCTTCACGTGATGGTTTTCTACGACATGATAAATAACCTCTCGTACCATCACAGCTTTCAAATGGATAAACGGTAGCAAATACCCAATAATATCCACCATCTCTTGTAGCATTTTTTACAAATCCTGTCCAAGTTTTACCAGATTGTACAGTTTGCCATAAATCTTTAAATGCAGCTTTTGGCATATCTTTATGTCTTACTATATTATGAGGTTTACCCATAAGTTCATCTACACTATATCCAGCTATTTTACAAAAGTCATCATTGGCAAAAAGGATCTTCCCTTTTTCATCTGTTTCACTAACTAAGAACGCATATTCATCTAATATTATTTCACCAGCCATTTTAAATCCTTAATTAAATTGTTTTGTTTTTGCATCACTAACAAGATCATTAGCCATATTCAATGTTTGAGTTGCTATTTGAGATACATTATTTGCTTCTGCTGCATTTTCTTGAGTTACTCTATCAAGCATAGTAACTGCATCGTTAATTTGTTCAATTCCCATCATTTGTTCTTTAGAAGCAGAACTAACATCTTCTATAATTGTAATAGTATCAGATATATGAGTATTTAATTCTTCATAACCATGAATCATTTCATCAGATATTTTTTTACCATCATTTGCTTTTTCATTTGCACTTTCTACCATTGATTTAATCTCATTAGCAGCTTCAGCACTTCTTGCAGCTAGGTTTCTTACTTCTTGTGCAACAACTGCAAATCCTTTACCTGCTTCACCTGCCGTTGCAGCTTCAACAGCAGCATTTAAACTTAGAATATTTGTTTGGAATGCAATTTGATCAATAATACTAATAGCTTCATTTATTGATGTTACTTGAGTATTAATTTCATCCATTGATTTAGCAGTTTGAGCTGCTAATTGTTGACCATCTGTAACTGCAGATTTAACTGTTTGACCTAGATTTGCCATTTTTATAGCATTTTCTGCATTGTTTCTAGTAATACTAGTAATCTCTTCAACTGCAGCTGCAGTTTCTTCAAGTGAAGCTGCTTGCTCATTTGCTTTATGTGCAACATTTCTCATAGAGTTATTCATATTAGTTGAATTTTCTTCAAGTATTTGACCATTGTGAAGATTTGTTTTTGCAGAATTTCCTAAGGCTTCACCCAAAGTATTTACACTTTTAAGTACCTCTTTCATATCACCTTTAATCTGCTCTGGTATAGTCACTTTAGGTCTAAAATCATTATGAGTATAAGATAGTAATACAGATCTTAAATCTTTCATATTCTCATCAATAGATTCAATCATTTGATTAACAGTATGTCGTAAAGTCATAATCATAGGATTTTGTGATTTTGCTTTAATTCTACAAGTATATATACCTTGCTCAACCTTATCAGTTGTAAGAACAATCTCACCAATAACTTTCATATCCTCTTTTTGTTTTTTATTAAGATCTTCTGCCGTATCATTTAGCATTCTAATAAGTTGTGATATTTCATCATCTCTATATACTTCTGCTTTTTTATATACATTTGTTTTTAATGATGCAAATTCTAAATAAGTTTCAAATTGTTTTTTAAATTTATCAATTCCTGATACAACTACTTTTTTAACCACTAATGACTGAATAAGTACCAATACAATAATCATTAAAATCATAATTCCTATCATGATATATACAAGTTTAGATGATTCTGAAATTAAACTATTTACATGTGATATTTTATCCCCTACAAGATAAATACCAATTTTTTTACCATTTAAATCTTTAATTGGAACAAATGTATAAAAGTATTTACTATCTACATAAAAACCATTAGATTGTAATTTTGCAAAATCTATATTTGATGCTGCATCTTTAAATGATGAATCAACAATTTTTTGTGATATATAATAATTTTGTACTTTTGATTCATTTGTTAAAGAATTACCTCTTTTGAACTGTCCATCCATAAGAATTAGAAGATATTCATCATTCTTTTTGAATTGTTTTACAACTGAATTATATCCTTGAATAAATTCAACTGATCCTAAATATTCTTTAGTCATAGGATCTGTAACAGGACTTAATCCTCTAATAACTAATCCAGCTCTTCCAATTTCAATAGCACTTAATGCTTGTTTTGTTTGTTTTACTTTATTTATTGTAGCTCTAAAACTACTTAAATCATCTCCAAACTTATTTGGTTTCCAACTTCTTAAAAAAGAGTGCACATTTTTATCATGAATATGTACTTTTGTGTTTTTAAATGGAGTACCATTTTTCATAGCAGTTAATAGATGTTTCAAAAAATCTATAGCAAGTTGTCTATTATTTGTTTTTAATGCATTGACTATATCTGCATTTTGCGATATTGATACCGCATTTGAAATTCCAACATTTAATTTTGCATCAATTCTATCATTTGTAGTTATTGTTAAATGATGTTTTGTTGAACTATAAACATCATTTTTAACAGAATTAATTAAATAATATGAAATACCCACAGCTACTAATAAAAATACGATAGATACCATTATCATATTTTTACTTATCTGCGCTCCTAAACTTTTTCCACCCATAATATTCTCCTAAATTTACATTTAATCATATTCTATCTAGTCTTTGCTTAATTATAATAACTGAAATCATAAATTAAAATAATTTTTTTGATAAAACCTTACATTCAATACTTAATTTAGAATTCTCACAATTAAATATATCATCTTTTTCTAGAGTATTTATATCTATAATTTGATTATTTTGAGTTGTTTGGACATATCCATAATTTAGTTTATTATTGGGATGATTCGCTTTAAAACTCTTTTGCAAAAGTAACAATTCATTACTTTTTTTAGTATATACTTGCATAAATAATGATTTAAATGAAGAAGATAATTGAATTAATTCATCTTGAATAAATTTAAATTTCTTATCTAAAGAGTGCTGTTCATAAGATCTTTTTAGATGCATAATTTGTGTCTCTTTTTTTTGTATTATTTGTAAAAAATTACTATTAAATTGACCAAATAAATCATCTAAATAAAATCTTAAATCATTTATATTGGGTGTACTTATCTCTATAGCATTTGATGGAGTTGCTGCTCTAATATCTGCTACAAAATCACTAATAACAGTATCACTTTCATGTCCTACTGCACTAATAATTGGTATATTAGATTCATATATAGCATCAGCTACTACCTCTTCGTTAAAAGCCCAAAGATCCTCGATACCTCCACCACCACGTCCTACAATTATAAAATCCACATCCAAACTTGATGCAAACTTTATACTTGAGGCGATATCATCTTTTGCGCTTTCTCCTTGTACTAAAGTTGGTATTAAAATCATTTTTGCAATTGGCCAACGCTTTGCTAATATTTTTTTCATATCTTGAATTGCTGCACCAGTATTTGATGTAACTACGGCTATATTTTTAGGATATAAAGGAAGTTGTTTTTTTATACTTGTATCAAAATATCCTTTTATTTGAAGTTTTGTTTTTAATTGTTCATATGCTAAAGATAAAGACCCTATACCATCTGGCTCAATTTTATTACATAAAAGTTGATAATTACCCCTTGGTGCATAAACAGTAATAGAACCAAAAATATTTATCTTAGATCCAACTTCAAGTTTAAATTTTAAATATCTAGCATTTCCTTTAAACATTACACAAGATATTGTAGAAGTTTTATCTTTTATTGAAAAATATATATGTCCAGAACTATGATATGTGAGATTAGAGATCTCTCCTTGCACATATACAGTTGTAAATGTTGCTTCAAGAAGAGATTTTATTTGATTATTGAGCTGTGTTACACCAAGAGGAGTATTCATCTATACTTTTTTTGCTATAAAAGTTGTACTCATATCTAAACTATAACCTTTTACAAAAATAGGCTCAAGTCCTACCTCTTTAAGCTCTTCTATCATCTGCTTAGTTGTAATAAATGCCTCAATAGATTCAGGTAGATATGTATATGCATCTTTATTTTTAGATACAAGACCTCCAATATGTGGCATAATATTATTCATATAAAATCTTGTAAGTTTTGCAGCGAAATCATTTTTATCATTTTTAGTAAACTCTAAAATTACACAAAGTCCACCTTTTTTAAGCACTCTTGCAAACTCTTTCAATCCCTCTTTTCTTTGAACAACATTTCTTATACCATAAGATATAGATATAAAATCAGCACTTTCATCTTCAAGTGGCATATCTTGAGCACCTGCTTCTACAAAAGTTCTATGTGGAATTTTTGTTTTACCAACTTCCATCATACCTACACTTGGATCAACTCCAATTATCTCTTTTACCTCTATACCTCTAGATTTTGCTACTGTTTCCCAATCAATCATTAAATCACCAGTACCACAAGCAACATCGACAATTCTATCTATAGTTTTTTTATCATAAAATTCATATGCCATATTACACGCTTTTTTACGCCAAGTTTTATCTATACCCATACTTAATATTCTATTTGCTAAATCATATGTTTTAGCAATATCATTAAACATACAAACAATATCTTCTTGTTTACTCAATCTTCATCCTTAAATTTTATAATAAATATTTTCCTACAACTATACCAACAATAAATCCAATATTCACTGCAATTAGAACTGTTAAAAGATTTATTTTTTTTTGTGCTTTTGGTAATAATTGTATTATTTGTTCTTGGTATTGTAGTGCTGAATTAAACTCTTGTGAAGACTTATGAATATCTTCCATAGTTCTTTTTAATGTTAATTCAGTTAGTTCTATTTTATCAACAAGCTCTTTTGCTTGTTTAAAACTCATATCACTCATTTTTTAATATCAATCCAATCATCTAACTGACAAAAAATTTGATTTAGAGTTCCTATTACATAATCTTTTGCTTCAGTTTGGATTCGTCTAAAAAATAAAAACTTTCTAGCACTTTCCATATCATTTAACTCTTTTGCTCTAATTGCTTTAGCTGCAAAATCAGTATTATTATATGCCATCTCCCACACTGTACTTCCTAAATATCTACTCATAGTAATTACTTTATCATTTTTTACAGGGAAATATTTTGGATTTTTTACAAAATCACAAATTACAGAGTTACTATCTAGATACTTATGTCCAAAAAAGTTTATAAATTGTTCTTCTATATAATCTGATTGCATATTTATGGCACGATTTAGGGCAAATATTATATTATCTTGTGAGTTTTGTTCTATTTTTTGGATTTTTTTCATAGTAGCAATTGCATTTTTACCATCAAGTTCACCATCACCTAATGGTATAATCCATTTAACATTGCCAAATGATCCAACTTTTTTTATCTCATCCAATACTAATGCAGAAGTTTTATTACCACCAACGTCAACAATCACCTCATGATTATCATCCATAAGAATAAGTTCATCAAGTTCTGTTAATTTATTTGTACCTAACATTCGTTTATTTACAATATTTGTTTGAGTAAATGATTTAGAATCATTATTTTCATCATCAATTTCTATATAAGTAATTTTTTTACCATGTTTTTTATATAAATATGGTGCAATAATTTGCATAGCAACAGTTGATTTACCAACGCCACCTTTTGTTTGAGGAATAATTATCATGAAGCCAACCCCTTTATAGTTTAATTATTTTATCCAATTTTTCATTAATATTAAATTCTATTGCTCAATTATAGCTTTAGTAATATTTGTTTGTATATCATCACTATAATATTTAATTTTAAAGGCCTCTTTTGAGACTCCATTAGATATATCAATAACTAACATTTGCATTATAGCCTTACATGAATTTGGTATCTCAAAATGTCCACCAAGTCCAGTTGTAGCTTTTTGAATTGGAATTTTGCTATTCATTCCAATTACATTATCTCTACATCCTGTTAATCCTATATCAGTCACATAAGCTGTACCCTCACTGATATGTAAATCATCAGTTCCTACATGTGTATGCGTGCCACAAATCGCACTAACTTTAGATTTAAACATCATATGCATAACTCTTTTTTCACTCGTAGCTTCTGCATGAAAATCTATAAAAATATTTTTTATATCTTGATTATGAAGATCTTCTATAACTCTAGTTGCCCAATTAAATGGATTTTCAACTGTTGGCATTGTATATATACCCATAAGATTTAAAATTGCTAATTTTTCACCATCAATATCAACAATTTTAAGTCCGCTTCCAGGAACTCCAGCAGGATAATTATCAGGTCTTAAAACATAATCACTCTCAAGCAAGGCCATCATATCTTGCTTTTTATCAAAAGTATGATTACCACCAGTAAAAATGTCAACACCAGCTTTTTGAAGCTCTTTTGCATTTTTTACAGTTAATCCAAATCCATGACTTGCATTTTCACCATTTGCAATTACAAAATCAATATCAAATTCTTCTTTACTTTTTTTTAGATATTGTTGTACCATTTTTCTTCCTGGTCTTCCTACAATATCTCCTATAAATGCTATTCTCACATATTTCCTATTTATTTAAAAAATTTAATATTCGTTTATTATTTTTACTCAAACTATTTACAACTTCACTAAGTTTTGCTTTTAATTTATCATCCAAATCTTCTTGTAAAGTATCTTTTATATATGTTGTATATTTTATATTAGTTCTTAAGATACTAATTAGTTCATCTTTTGTATTGATATCCATATCTTCTATAGTTTTTTTTAATTCATGTTTAGGACTAAGTGTCGCATAAATTTTATCAAGCAAATCTTCTGTTTTTATTGGTTTTAGAAAAAAGTCAACAATCCCAAGTTCAAAAGCTTTACGCTCTATAAATTTATCTTTTGACATTACAACCATAGGTATATGCAACCATCTATGATCAAGATTAACAAGATCAATAAATCTTTCACAATTCATACTTTTAATATCAAAATCAATAAGCATCATGTCTATATCATAATTAGATAATATTTTGTAAGCTGTTTCATCATCTTGTGCAGAATATGCAGTTACTTTCTCACCATTTTGTAATTGTACTTCAAGATCATAACCAATCATATCAAATGTAAAATTATCATCTTGACTAATAAATAAAATATTTACACCCATTTTTTCTTCTTTTTATAAAATTTTTATATCTATTAATTATTATACAATATAAATGTTTTAACTATTATTTCGTTCATGTTTTGTTTTATAAATATTTCTAATCATCAAAATACTAAACAATAATCCAAGTCCTATATTTATATACATAGCTGTCATATTTCCACCATCATATGACAAATATGCCATCCCAAAACATACAAATGCTATTACTAAACACATCTATTTATCCCCTTTGCACAAACTATTGCACTACTAAATGCCCACTGAAAATTATATCCACCAAGCTGACCTGTTACATCTAACACTTCCCCTATAAAATAGAGATCTTTTTGTAATCTACTTTGCATAGAATTTAACTCTATTTGAGTTGTATCTATCCCACCTTTTGTAACTTCAGCTTTAGTGTATCCAAAGTTTCCTGCAGGTGCAAAATTATAATTTTTTAACTCATATTTATAGTTCTTCTCATCTTTACAAACTTGCTTAAATGCTTTAATAAATCTCTTTGGTAAATAACTATCTTTTTTTGGTAAAAAATCAATACTTATTTGACCTTTTTTCCAATATAATGATGTACTTAAAATAGCTGGTCCACTACACCCTTTATGTGTAAAAAGCATAGAACCATCTATAGTTTTATCTTCTACTTTAACTTTTACATCAACACTAAGTCCACTTAATTCTTTGAACCAGAACTGATCTTTTTGCACTGTAAATCCTACAAGTGCAGGATTTAATGTTTTAATATTATGTCCAAATTTTTTTGCTATATCATATCCAATACCACTTGCACCTAAAATAGCATAAGATAGTCCACCACTTGCAACTATAAGTTTTTTTGCTTTGATTATATTATGATTAGTTTGAATTATAAAACCATCATCATAGCTTACATCAATTACTTTTGTATTTAAATATAATTTATGTTTTTTTATCAGTTTTAAAAACATATTTATAACTTCATCACTACTATTACAAAAATATGTACCTTTTACAATTTTAGGTTTAATTTTCGGATATAGATTGTTTTGATTTAAATATTTTAGCAGTTCATTTTGATCGAATTGTTTTAATACATTTTCAATAAAATTATCTTCACCTAGAAAATATTCACTACCCATATATTGATTTGTAATATTACACTTAGATCCACCACTGATTTTTATTTTTCTTGCAATTTTACTATTTGAATCAACCAAACAAACTTTTTGATTTTGAAGGTTTGATGCACACATAAGCCCACTTGCACCAGCTCCAATTATAGCAATATCATACATCAGTCATATATGCGAACAATCGCACCTTTATTATTTTTTTTAGATAATACAGGATAGTTTATAACTCTTATTATAGGCTTTTGACCAATTATTTTTCTCATAAACCAAGCTATCTCATTTGCTCTTTTTTGTGCTAAGCCACCAAGTATTAGATTTTGATATTTTTGAATATCTTTTATATCATCTTTAGGTATCTCATTTAGTGAAACTATACCTACAATCTCATAATATTTTACATCTTTATATTTTTGTATAAATTGTTTTAAACTTTTTTGACAATTTTGGCTTAAATCAGATTTTAAACTATTCATATCATAACACTTTAATACATCTTTAGCTGTAGAACTATTCCTAAAAACTATATCACTTTTATTTAATGAATTATATACAGTTAAATTTTGTTCTTCTTGAACTTTTTGTTTTTGATCTTTAGATTTTATATCTTTATCATATTTTGTTTTTAATATATATTGTTTTTGAATATCATTTGGTAAATTTGAAAATATCAACTCTTTTTGCTTAACTGGCTCAACTTTTTTAACTTCAGTTTCTACAAATTGTACATTTTGCTCTTTTTGTGATGTAAATAAATATGCAATAAATCCTATAGCGACTATAATTAAGGGAATTAATGAATATAAAATAATATCCAACATAGGAATTTTAGAACTAGTACGTTTTGGTGTAGCTTTTAATACCTCATCACTTTTTTTTGTTTGTTTATGTTTTTTTAAAGCGTCATGAATATTTTTACTATCATGATTTATATTTTTTTCTTTTAAAACTTTTTTTAATCTATCTTTTTTATTTGTAGGCACGAATCATTATACCTTTACTAACTTTTTTTGACTCAGTTGCATAACTAAGTGATTGAATTGGAATCTTATTTTTAACAACCTTTTTCATATACCAAGCTATCTCATTTGCTCTATTTTGAGCTAAGCCTAATAATGTAAATTTTTTATATTTATTATCTTCTACAATATCTTTATCTTCTTGTCCAATAACGCCCGCCACTTTAAATAATTTTGCATCTTTATGTTCATTTACAAACAGTTTTATTTTTTCTTTACATTCTCTTGTAACTTCACTTTTTCCTGCACCCATATCATAACATCGAAGTAGTGCATAAGCTTTTTGTTTTGGTGTAGATATAACTTCATCATCAAAAATATAAGTATATGGTATATCTATTTTATTTTCTACTTGTTTTACTGATATTGAATCTTCAATATTCTTAATATCATTTTCATACTGTTTTTTAAGAAGATCAAACTGTTCATCAACAACTTTTTTACTTATATAGTTATCTTGTTCTTCTTTAGGTAAATTGTCAAATGTAATTTTTTTATTTGCCATAACCGTTAATTTTTTTGTTAATTCTTCTCTATCTTGGTTTTGCTTATCTACAATTGATTTTAGAATATACATAGATTTTTCATCTTCAGGTAAATCATCAAATGTTATATCTTTTGATTCCTCTTCATATGTAGCATATACAGGACTATTTGTCCCATTTTTTTTATCAACTTGCATATATAAATAAAAAGCAAAGCCAACAGCAATCATCACAAATACAAGCATAATATATATTATATTTTCAGCCATTGATGATTTTTGTTCATATACTATTATATTTTTATCAGGCGCAACAGCTCTATGTGGATTATGATTTCTTAATGCTTCTTTTAATGATTCATTATCATGTTTATCAAGTAGTTGTATTAAATCTTCTTCTATACCCATATTTTATCTTCTTTTTATTAATTAATGCGATTATATCATAATTTATTTAAATATTTTAAAGTTGTATCAATTAAGTCATCATCATCACGACTTGGTGATTTTAAGACCTCTTTAGTATCATCATTTTTTGTAACTGATATATTCATCTCATAATTACCAATAAGCTTTATATCTTTTTGAAGAGCCGTGATTTTTATAATAATTAATTGTAAAAATTGTTTTGTAGGTATATCTGGTTTTCCAAATCTATCCTCCATCTCCTCTTCTATACTATAAACCTGCTGTTTATCCTTGGCTTTTGATAACCTTCTATAAAGCTCAAGTCTTACTCTATCTTCACTAATATAATCACTTGATATAAATGCACTAATTGTAAGTTTTATATCTACAGTTTTTGATTCCTCTTTTTGTTCACCAAGCAAAGTTGCTAAAGCATCTTCAAGCATTTTTAGATACAAAGAATATCCAATTTGTTTGATATGTCCACTTTGAGCCTCACCTATGATATTTCCACCACCTCTTATTTCTAGATCTTGATGAGCTAAAGCGGTTCCACTTCCAAGATATGAGTTTGATTCAAGTGCTACTAATCTTTTTATAGCATCAGAACTTATTTTGTTTTTATCCTCAACTATAAAATAACAAAACCCCTCCTTATCACTTCTTCCAACTCTTCCTCTTAGCTGATGTAGATCTGCAATACCAAAATTATTAGCTCCATCAATTATAATAGTATTTGCATTTGGCAAATGAAGACCAGATTCCACTATAGAAGTTGCAAGTAAAATATCATATTTACCATCTTCAAAATCACTAAGTATTTCTTGCGCATCAAGTGGTTTTATTTGAGAATGGATTATTCCTATTTTAATATTTGGTAAAATCTCTAAAATATCCTCTTTTTTAGCTTGTATTGTTGCGATATTATTATAGACATAAAAAAGCTGTCCACCTCTTCTTTTTTCTCGTAAAATTATCTCTTTTATAATCTTTTCATCATACTCTTTTACAAAAGTTCTAACTCCTAATCTCTCTTTTGGAGGGGTAAGAAGTGAACTCATCCCTTTAATTTTACTAAGAGCAAGATTTAATGTTCTTGGAATTGGTGTAGCACTCATAGAAAATATATGTACATCTTGTCTAAGATTTTTTAGTTTCTCTTTTTGCTTCACTCCAAATTTGTGTTCTTCATCAATTATAACTAAAGCCAAATCTTTACAAGTAACATTTAAAAGTGAATGTGTTCCTACAACAAAATCTATACTTCCATCTGATAAACCTTTTTTGATGGCAGTTTTTTGTTTGGCAGTTGTTTGACCATCAAGTTTTGCCATTTTTATACCATAAGGCTCAAATCTTTTTTGTAAACCTGCAAAATGTTGAGCACATAAAAGTGTAGTTGGACATACAAACAATGATTGATATCCATTTAAAAATGTTGCTAATATTCCATTTGCGGCAACCTCTGTTTTTCCAAACCCCACATCTCCACTTAGAAGTCTATCCATCACTTTACCACTACTTAAATCTGCAAACATCTCTTTTATAGATCTTGCTTGATCTTTTGTGTATTCAAATCCAGCTTCATGTTGAAACTGCTTTATTTTAGGACTTGTAGTGTCTATTTTAATTCCATTTATAAGCTCTCTAGCAGCTGCAAGTTTTATAATATCTCCAGCAATTGCAAAAAGTTTTTCTTTTACTTTTGATTTTAATTTTGCAAAACTTCCTTTGCCAAGCTTATCTAATGTAGCTAGTCCACCAGTTGCTACATATCTGTCTATTACACCTATATTTTCTACAGGGATTAAAAGTTTGTCATCATTTGCATAAGCTACTGTTACAAAGTCTCTTTTTGCACCCATTACAACAATAGGTTTTACACCTTCAAACTGCCCTATTCCATACTCTTCATGAACTACATAATCACCAACTCTTAATTCATCAATTATAAGCTTAACTTTTCTTTTTCGTTTTCTTTTAATCTGCTTATTTAGTGATATTATCACCTCATCTTTACTCAAAAGATTGATAATATATGGCTCAAAGATATAGTTTATATCTTGATTTGTAAGATCTAAATCATACCCTTTTACTTTTGCTTGAGTACTACTTATGATTGTGATTTTTTTATCATTGTGAAATGTAATAAACTCTTTTATATTTGCTACATCTATTTTGCTATATTGATCACTTGAAAAAATCGCCTCAAGTGCTAGAAATTTTTCTTTTTTGATTCTTTGTTCATCAAAAATATATGCTTCATCTATTTCATTTAAAGCATCTTTTGTAATAACACTTTTTAAATCATCAATTAAATATGATGCCAAATCTCCTAGATGCCAAAATCCCAAAGAGTGTATATCTTTTACAAATACATCACTTTGGATCTCTTGGATTTTTTCATTTAATTGTGTAAAGTTTTCATCATCAAGTGCTAAAAATGCTGCACTAATAGTAATAGATTCAAGTTCTTCTTTTGATGATTTTTGATCTTCAATATCAAAAGCTCTTATTGATTCAACCTCATCATCAAAGAGTGATATTCTATATGCCATTTCACTGTTTAATGGTGCTATATCAATAATATCACCTCTTATTGAAACCTCACCTTGAGAAGTTACAATATCAACAAAATAGTATCCCCAATTATATAAGGTAGATTTTAACTCTTCTAGATTTAAAACTTGTGCAAATTCAATATTAAATGAATCAAAACACTCCTTTTTTGGCATAGCAAAACTAGCAGTTCTAATTGGAACAATAAGAAGTTTTTTTGTACTTTTATTTGAATAATAAGCATTTAACTCTTTTGTTATATCTTGTAATTCTAAAGAAAAAGAGAGTAAATCATCTCCTGCATTTGCTCTAAAATCACTTAAAACATAAGAGTTTATACCAAGATAACTTGCTACATCTTTTGCTTCATTTGCCTGTGCATCATCTGCAACTACTAAAAGCTGAGGAATTGATTTATTTTTTAAATATGTAAATATGTTATTCATAGTGGATTTATACTATAAAATCACTTAATGCTCAAATTAATTTCCCCCTATATTTAAATATATATAAACTTCAAACTTTTTTATATACAGAGATAAATCTTCTCATTAATTATAAAATTAGTTATACCCTATTATTTATAAAGTAAGTTATAATGTCATTTATGGCATAATATATCATCAAGGAGTTACCATGAAACGATTAGACTTAATAAAACAGATAATAGCCAGAAAAGAACAGTTAAACATCACTATAGAAAACCTTGCAAAGCTTAGTGGTTTAGGTGTAAGAACGGTTAATCGAGTATTAGCAAATGAAGATGTTAAATTAAGCACTATTGAGAGTATCACTAACTTATTAGGATTAGATTTTGCAGGTAATGAGATAGTACCACTTGATGAACTTAAAAAACAAAGAGCTAAAGAGAAAGCCATATTTATGACTTCATTAGT
>Ga0256837_1000675_pt1 | contig 27348 bp, 31 predicted proteins | sample 4562384metaG_FD_185976 | JGI IMG/M metagenome (GOLD analysis project Ga0256837, IMG submission 185976) | Hydrothermal vent microbial communities from Guaymas Basin, Mexico - 4561-384 | ecosystem: Environmental > Aquatic > Marine > Hydrothermal vents | place: Mexico: Guaymas Basin | collected... | reverse complement strand
GGGGCGCGGCTTGAACACCCGCTAGTCGTCTGGAGCTCCGCACCAGACAACAAGCGGGAGGAGCAATCACCCACCAAGTCAAAACAAGCTTTGCCAGGTGGGCGTTGCTCACCCGCGCCCCCGTTAACTATAAAAACAAAGGATTAAAATGAATTTAGAAACACTAAAAAAAGAGATTGAGTCAGCTTTAATGATTACAAAATGGTCACCTTCAGAAGAAGAATTAGCAAAAATTGCAGAACTTCTTAGCAACTTTCAAGGTGAAGCAACAAAATCAAATATATCAAGAATAGTACTTGAGGTAGTAGGTTCGTATGAATGTATTTCTTTAGAGGGAGTTGACAATTCAGATTTAACAACATTATTATCGTTAGCAACTAAGATAAAAAATGATGACAAATGAACAATCTATTCAAGTTACCGAAAAAGAAATTGAAAAATTAAAACAAGACTATGTAGCTCATTTAACACCTATTGTGACTCGTATCAAAAACGAGAATAAAGAGCCTTCTCTTGAAGAATTATTAATTTCTCAGCAATTAGGTACAAAATATTTTAATTTTGTTGAAAACTTTGTAGGAAATAGTGGTTTACTTGGTGCTCATGCTAATGGAAAGTGGGTTACAGGATTTGCTGAAACATGTTATAGTGTCCTAAATGCTTTCATAAAACATATGAATTTTTTGAAAAGCTATGCTGATAAACTTGGAGAAGCTTTAGAAAAACCTGATATTACAGCATATGCTAATATGCAAAGAATGACAAAAGAGTATCTTCCTAAAAAACAATGGAAAGAATTAGAAAATAAGTTTAAAGAAAATTCTTTGCCAACTGCAGGATTTAAATATATGGGAGTAAAAGACATGAGTGAAACTCCAAAATGGCAACTTATAACAGGTTTAATTATTGGAATAGTATTTGCATTGATAATATTATCATTATCTATATTTATTCCCAATCCAACACAAACACAATTTTTTATTTTTAGAGGAATGTTTGCTATTTCTTTAGCTGCAATTGCTGCGATAATCCCTGGACTTTTAAATATTGAATCAAGATTACAAAAATTTTCTATAAGAGCTACAGGTGCAATTGCTGTATTTATTATTGTATGGTTATTGAACCCACCTGCATTACTAAGTAGTTAACAAATCAGAGAAGCTAATAAATTACCCTGCGGCTAATTTATAGCTTACTTAGGTCGTTAGACTAACATATCAGGCTTTATTATGAAAAGCAAAAAAGAAAGGTTATGAAAGTATTGAACTATCATGATAAGTTTAAACTTATCATTGCAATCCTGCACCTTTTTAAAAAAGGTGCCCAAAAACTATGAGAAAGGGAAAAAATTGTCAAATCAAGATGATTTTACAGCAAGTCATATTTTTTATTATGATCAAAATAATAACCCTATTTATACAAAAAACAATAGTCAAGAATATATTATAAATAATTCAAAGTTAAAAAAAGAACTTCAAGATATAGAAGGCTACAGAAGTTTTATATATCCAGAAAGAAAACGAAGATTTATCTCATTTCTTTTAACTATGTTCATATCTGCTGGTTTACTTTTACTTCATTATCTCTTTTTTGATGAACCTACTGAATTGATAATAACTCTTGTAATTGCAATAACTTATTGGTCAATACATTTATATATTCCTTATATATTTCATAAAAAAATAGAAAATATTTTGGATAAATGCACTCCACTATCAATAAGTAAAAACCAAAAAGATGGGTAATCCTCCCCTTTTCCACCCCCTCTAAAAGTAGAGGTTAGGCTACAAGAGCCAACTTCATCTTGGGAGGATTACCCTAAACTCAGCCCGATCTTACCTCAAAATCTCCAAAAACCCATCCTCTCCACTCAACATCGTACCGTTTACTCTAACCGGACGTTTATCAATAGATATGGCATCACCGTACCCTAACAGATAGCGAACATAGGCGGAGAGTTCATAGTGGGAGCGGATGCTCTTGTAGCCTTTTGGTAGTGGGATGTTGGCAGTAATGAAAAAGGGGACTTCGTAGACTTTAGGTACAAAGGCATTGTGTCCGTAGCGGCCTTCTTCTCCGATACACTCGCCGTGGTCGGAGAGGTAGATGAAGATGAACGGATCACCCTTTTGACGTAGTGATCCAATAAGCAAACGGTAGAGTCTGAAGCTCTCATCGACTGCGCGGTAGTAGTGTGCCGTTATGCTGCCTGAACGCGGTGCATTTTTGTAGTAACGATAGGGAGCATGTTCTCCTATCTGTTGCATGACGATAAACTGTTTGGTCGAAAAATCCCTTTGTTGCAACTGTTGTAACAGTAGGATGTCGTACTGTGGGTGGCGTTGGGCTTTGCTGAAGGTGCGGTAATAATCGATGGCTTCAGGCTGGAGGTAGGGACGGATGTAGTGGAGTGCTTTGTCGGTCTGTATGGAGATAAAAGCTGTCTGGTAACCGTTCTTCTTTGCCAAGACGAACAGGTTTTTAGAGCTTTTCTTGCTAAGCCTCTTCGTGGTGTACGCACCGTTAATAAAAAGCGGTACGGAGACATCGGTATTGGTTGCACCGGCATAGATCTTTTTGGAAAAAACCGCTTTACCCAAGCCCTTTAGCTTCGCCTCGATATAGCTGTCGTAACGCATACTCTCACCTATGAGTATGAAGAGGTGATAGTCTGTAGCACGTTTCGGATAGAGCGGTCTTTGCAGGGCAGATGTATTTGAAAGTGTTGTAGTACGTATAAACGGCAGATGTACCAGTGCCTTTAACGGTGAAAGCGGTGGCAGACTCCAGAGTGCCAAAGGCAGGCTTACCGCCGTGATACCCCACCACCCCTTATTGCGGCACCGTACCACTTTGGGAATTTTCCACCATAGTAAAATCCCCACAAGAATACCCAAAAGCGTCGGAAGGAAAAGAGCATGGAGCGCACCTAGACTCTCGAAGGTCTCTGATATATGTGTCCAGAACAAATAGAGATCGGCAGGGTATAGTTCGCGGTGAAAATAGCGAAAAAAGAGCCCCCACACCGCAACCATAGACACCATTGCACCAAAGACCCGGCGTACATATCGTCCGCTTACACAGTAAAGCCCCAAAAGCGTCAAGCCCAAAAGCCCTGCCTCCCACCACGACAATACGACACCAAGTCCATAGGCAAAGCCGATCATATAGAGAGCAAAGAGAAGCGGTGGTAGGAATTGGGAGTTTTGCATACGATATTGTAGCAGAACAATCATCCAAATTGATGGTAAAGATCAGTCATCATGTGCTACTTTGCCTTAGGCTTTGGGATATGAGGCAACAAAGAGCAAAAAATCCCCACCATCTGCTTCCTTAAGAGTGCCGGTAACCTCTTTTTGTTACACTAAAGCTAGATCAACTAGGAGTGTAACCCATGACACTGAACAGACGGACCATGCTGAAACTATCGGGAATTGCTGCGGGAATGCTCTTTGCCAACCCCCTCAATGCCACTGAGAGCAAAACGGTAAAAAGCCCGAGACAAGCCCCTATCCCTACTTCATCCAAGAAACGACCCAAAGTGGTCGTGGTCGGCGGAGGATGGTCGGGACTGAGCATCGCCAAATATACCAAAGCCTTTGCACCACAAGCGGAAGTCATTATGGTCGAGCAGAAGGACATCTTCTTCTCCTGCCCTATCAGTAATCTCTGGATGGTTGACAAAATAGACCTTGAGTTCATTACCCACGACTATCTCAAAGCTGCACGTAACGGAAACTACACCTTCCTCAATGCCACCGCGACGGGTGTCGATAAGAAAAACCAGATACTCCACACCAGCAGCGGGGATATTGCATATGATATCTTGGTTCTCTCTGTCGGAATCGACTACGACTACAGCCGATGGAATGTCGACTTGAACACCGAGATACGCCTACGCCAAGAGTACCCTGCCGCATTCAAACCAAGCTCAGAGCACTTCACCCTCAAAGAGAAGATCCACAATTTCAAAGGCGGTACCTTCCTCATGACCGTACCCGGTGGGAACTACCGCTGTCTTCCCGCCCCGTATGAGCGCGCCTGCCTCATTGCCGACTACTTTAAAAAGCACAACATCAAAGGGAAGATACTGCTGCTTGACGAGAATAACGACATTACCATCAAAGAGCACGGCTTCCATACTGCGTTCAACGAACTCTACAAAGGGTATATCAACTGGGTTCCAAACAGTGTCATCGAGCATATCGATCTGGATAAAAAGGTGGTCGAAACGGAGTTCGATACCTTTACCTTCGACGATGCATCCTTCTATCCGCACGTTCGTGGAGGTAAGCTGTTGGAGCTTGCCGGTATTGCCAAAGATACCGTCTATAACCGTCTTGAGGCCGATATCGATGTAATGAGCTATCAGGTACACGGCTACCCCAACATCTATGTTGCGGGTGATGCACGTCCAATGGGCTTCTCCAAGTCGGGGAACACCGCCTACTCCGAAGGACAGCATGTCGCCGCACTCATCGCCGCACGACTCAACCATGCTCCAACCCCACCGTGGCAGTCACCCGTAACGCTCTGTATCTCAGCTGTTTCGATCTATCCTGAGCGCGGGATATTCATCCACTCCGAATATGCTTACGACAAGAAGAAAAAGAGCTTCCACTTCGCTACACCTGTCAGTAGTGAGGAGTGGCGCGGGAAAGTAGGCTTGGAGAACGGTAAGAATGTCTACGGCTGGGCAAGATCGATGTACTTGGATATGTTCGGCGCATAGTTTATGGGAAGTATGGTAGACTCTGTTTTATTTAAAGGAGTACGATGAAAGCCATACTGTCCCTGATCCTCTTGACACTCATGGTCGCCTACGGCAACGATGACCGTCCGCCCATTCCCTACGACTACCTCTCCAAACCGCAGGTACAGCGTTTCATACGCACCATGCATAAGCAATACGGCTTCTCTGAAGCATACCTCAAAAGGGTACTCGAACACGCCAAACTCGACCGTGATACGCTTGCACGCTATACGGGTAAGTTCAAAAAGAACTCGACTGTCGGAAGCTGGGAGCGTTTTAAGCTGCATGTGGTCAACAAAGAGACCTTTCAGGAGGCAAAGAGGTTCAAACATACACACTACCATACCTTAAAACAAGCATCGTATCGCTACCATGTCGATATGGATTACATTGTCGGTTTTATCGGTGTGGAGAGCCGCTTTGGTACCTATACGGGTGACTACAACGTACTTGACGCACTTACGACACTTGCATTTCACCACAACCGTATGCAAAGATTCTTCAAAAGCGAGCTTAAACACCTCTTTCTCTTTGCCAGAGAAAAGCAGTATGACATTACGAAGCTGGAGGGATCGTTCGCCGGTGCGATGGGGTGTGTACAACAAGTCCCGTCCGTAGCGCGAAAGTTCAACTATGATTTTGATGGTGACGGTGCAAGCGTATGGGATATTGAAGACTGTATCGGAAGTATTGCGAAGTTCATGCATACCAAAGGGTGGAGAGAGGGCAAAATAGTCGCTGTACCCGCGACTTTTCCCACATCCAAGGGCGAACGGTTCAAAGGACTTCGCGTAGGCTTTAAGACACGCTACAAGCTTACGACCCTGCGTAAACACGGCATTAGACCGCTTTCTCTCTACCCCTACTCTACCGCTGCCCTTATTAGACTAAGGAACCGCACCCATGATGAACTCTGGCTCGGTGCTCCCAACTTCAAAGCGCTTACCGCATATAACGCCAGCAGCAACTACGGTATGGCGATCCACCTGATCGCAGATGCGATCAAAGATCAAAGGTAATGCTTCAGCGTACGCAGGAGCTTCTTCGGGTCTATCGGTTTGCTCAAGTAGTCGTCAAAACCTGCTTCAAGAAAACGCTCTCTGTCCCCTTTGAGTGCATTTGCAGTAAGGCTGATCACCGGCGTATGCGGAATATCATACTCTCTTTCCATTTGCAAAATACGTTTGGCCGCTTCCGTTCCGTTCATGTTCGGCATATTCTCATCCATCAAGATAAGATCGAAACGCCCCGCTTTGAACTTTTCGACCGCTTCACATCCATCCTTTGCGATCTCATAGCTTAACCCTGCATTCTCAAGAATGATACCGACAAACATTCTGTTCGCCTCATAATCCTCTACCATCAATATATGCCCTTGAAGCGATGAGAGATCCTCATTCTCATTCACTTCCACCTCTTTACCTTCAGGTACGGGGATCTGTAACGTAAAGATACTTCCATGTCCCTCTTGGCTTTGGAGGGAAAGATGACCGCCAAGAAGACGGCTTAACTGCATACTGATCATCAGTCCAAGCCCCGTACCGCCATACTTTCGTACGATAGAACCATCTGCCTGCATAAAGGGCTGAAATATCTTCTCCTGCTGCGCACCACTCATACCGATACCCTCATCCTCCACCTCAATGCTCAATGTACCATCATAGTAGTCGATCCTGCACTTGACCGTACCACCTTCGGGAGTGAACTTGATCGCATTGGAGAGGAGATTGGTCAAGATCTGCTTGATACGCAGAGCATCACCATACAGAAGCTCAGGTATGCATTGAGCATAGTCGATCGTAAAAGTGATCTCCTTCTCCGCCGCTTTTACCTGAAAAAGCTCGGCAATACTCATAAGCTCGCGGTAGGGCTTGAAGTTAAAGGGTTCTATCTCCAGTTTACCGCTCTCGATCTTACTGATATCAAGAATGTCGTTAATGATCTGAAGCAGTGAGTCCGATGCATTCTTAATGATATCGAGGTATTTAAGCTTTACCTCATCATCCTCTCCCTCACTTAAAAGGTTGATAAAACCGATGATCACATTTAAAGGGGTCCTGATCTCATGGGACATATTGGCAAGGAATTGACTCTTGTAGCGGGTCGCCTCCTCTGCCAAACGCTTGGTACGTTCAAGCTCTTCATGCATTTTTTGAAATTGACGACGCTGGTCGATAATGGAGATCACCCGTCCCATCACTGTTTCGAACTCATCGATCATAATAGGTTTTGGTAAGAAGTGCGATACCTCCAGCTCGATCAGACGAAAAAGCGCCTCAGACTCATTGTGTGCGGAGAGTACGACGATAAGCTGGCGTTCGTTCAATGCTCTGATCTTTTCGATCAGCTCGATCCCATCCATCTTCGGCATACGAATATCCGTTGCTACGATATCATAAGGTACGTTCCCCTCTTGAAGACTCTCTTCATAGTGCTCCAACGCCTCCATACCATTTGATGCGGTCGTAACCTCCATACCGTAAGCAGCTATCAACTCCCGCATACTCTCTCTAACGAGGTCATTATCTTCTATATACAATACTCGTATATCACGGGTATTCGACATCAATTCCCAGATCGTTGCTGACACACTATCCTCACTTTTCCTAGTTGGGGGGTTTGCTCTCAAGCAGGGCAGAGAACAGACCATAATATCATAACCAAGAAACCATACCTAAGTATTACTTCTAAATAGATCTTTGTAGGAATTAGAAAAAAGGGGAGGAAAAGGCACGAAGTTGTGCCTGTTAGCCTATGAGTGCATAGAGCTTATGCATGAGAAGATCGAAGAGTTTTTCTGCATGAGGAAGCAGTAGATGAACCCCATAGAGTGTTAGAACTACCATCCAAAAATAGATCAACCATTTTAGAATCTTCTCATACATCGATATTCTCCCTCCCTCTGCTATTTAAAAACGGTATCCGCCGATCAGGCGAAGCCCTGAAATATCTTTTTGTTCATCCAGATCAACGAACTCATAGGTTCCGGTAAAGTAGAGACCTGAGGGGTCGTTATAGCTTACACGTAACCCATAGTTCTTCTGTGCATCCTGCCCTTTCCCGTTCAAAGATGAGATCGAGTAGTCAGGATCGAGATCGAAATAGGTGTAACGGAAACCAACCCATAGACCGTCGATCCCTTGCTTGGCACAATCATATCCCACTTGTGCTTTATAGGAGTTGGTATTACGCAGACTTCCCGCTTCGAAGAAGTGGAAGATCATACCGTTGGCAAAGTACGGATAGCCACCCCATGCACCAAGCGTATCTCCCGTACCGTCCCCGTCAGTATAGAAAGAAGCATCCAAAGAGAGATCGAAACCGCTCTCATGCTTGGTATCCAAACGCAGTGAGTAGATACTGTAGTCTATCTCTCTGCCTCCCAATACGTCACGGTAGTAGTCCTTCAATCCTCCGACCCCTTGAAAGTCGATCAGCTGAAACCCTGCATCGTAAGTGAAACCGCTCGCTTCACCTTTGTAGTCATACTGGGCGAAGAAAGTGTTGTAGTAGTCTTGCATGTAGTAGTTCCACACCTGTAACGTATGGGCATCTTTGCTATACTGCAACGCTGCCGTCCATACCCCTTCGTCACCGCCTACTTTTTTGTAGCCGCCGTCGACAAAACTCGCATCGGACATACTGTGCCACTCGGTCCCGTTGGCACCGCTGTCCCATACTCCTGCCATCTTATAGAAGTATCCGCCCGCCAAGGTCAGGTTCGAAAAGGAGCGGTTGACATAGTAGGCACCTTGAAAGCTGTTTGCCAGCATATACCAATCATCCGCATCGACCATTGGTGTAACGGTCTCTTTAGCACCCACGACCACTTCATGGGCCTTGCTCTGACTTTGATAGCGCACATACGCCTCTTGCAAGATCGCAAATGACTTTCGCTCGGTCGGATCGAACACGAAGTTCCGGCTCTCATAGTCACGGTCGTTCAAACCGAAATCCGTCGCCCTTGCACCGGTGATCTTGAAAGAGAATCCCTCATAGGTCGGTGAGGCGATAGAGATCTTGGGGATCACATAGAACCCGCGTGAGTCGATATGCCCTTTATTGATCGTATCGGAAGCGAGACTTGGCGGATTGGAGTAGTCGTAGTCGACATATCCCATTCGTATATCGCCGGTGATCTTCCACCCTTCTCCGATCACATAACCTTTAAGCGCCTCATCGTAGTGAATGACACTCTCATAGGCATGGTCGTCATCGACCACACTGTTGGGCACCAGACTCTCTGCTGCGTACAGATAAACGGAGGCAGTTACCGAGAGAGTACCGAGCAAAAGCGCTCTACGCATCATATATGCCATCTTTCACTCCTTACTGTGCCAACGGGTTCAAACCCAGCTTATCGATAATATAGGCTGCAGCTTTCTGACCACGTACGGAGTTCCCGTACTTATCCAATGGCGGAGAGACGACACCGATCCCCAGTTTACCCGGTACGATCGCCAAGATACCGCCGCCCACACCCGACTTCGCCGGTGTACCCGTCAGGTAGAGCCAATCACCGGCATTGTCGTAGAGTCCCGCGGTTGCCATGACCGCCAGTATCTTCGGTACGTACTTACGGTCGAGTACACGCTTGCCTGTAACGGGATTGACCCCGTGGTTGGCGAATGTCGCACCCATGACACCCAGATCGTGCGAAGAGACATTGACCGAACACTGCTTGGTATAGACTGTCGTCGCCTCTAACGGATCCGAACCCATACGACCGTAGGCATCGAGCAGTTTGGAGATGGCTTGGTTGCGTTTGTTGTCATTGACCTCAGACTCGTAGACCACTTCGTTAAATGCCAACTTCTTACCCGCATAGTCGTTCATGTTCTGTTTGATCTTGAACCAACGCTCCTTGGAATCCTTGGCCTTGACCCATGAGGTCGACTGGATCGCACCGGCATTGACAAAAGGGTTTGAGGCACTACCGTTGTGCAGTTCTATCGCCATAATGGAATTGAACGGAAGCCCCGTGGCATTGACCCCGATCTTCTCCTGAAGGAACGTCTCTCCCCTCTCCTGAATGACCAGTGCCGCAGTAAAGACCTTGGAGATGGACTGAATGGAGACCTGTGCATCGGTATCACCTATCTCATAGACCTTCCCGTCCGGTGTGACCAGTGTAATACCAAATATCTTCGGATCGACCTCGGCAAGCGCTTTGATATAGTCGGCATTCTTCCCACCATTATCGTTCTTGAACTTCTCATACGCCTCTTTGAGCACCGCTTCGATACGTGTTTGCGTTAACGGTGCTTTTTGCAGCGTTGTTTGTTGTGTCTGTGTCTGTAACGGCCCTTTGGCCGCCAACGGTGACGAACCTAAAATAAGCAATGATGCAGCCACTATCGAAAGCAGCCCTGTTCTAAACCCGTTCGTTCGTTTCATCCCATTGCTCCTTTTATGCATATCGGATATCTATTGTATCACATTATCATCAATATCCATGCCGTACCGACCGTTAAAAAGACCAGTGTGTTCACCAACGTTACAATACCACCGACCTTGTAGACCTCTTTAGGCTCAATATAGCCGCTTCCGGTATAGATGACGTTCGCCGAAGAGCCTTGCGGGGTGATGATGGCATTGAAGTTGGTCGCGAACAGCAGCATATACGCCATCAACTCCGGCGGTACACCCGCTTGCATGGCAACGGAGAGAAAGACAGAAAAGAGTGCCAGCATCTGCGCTGTTTGGGAGACAAAGAAGTAGTGGATAAGCACATACCCCACGATCAGCGATACATAGACCACCGGCCATGAGAAGCCTGAAACCCCTTGTGCGATATGATCGCCAACCCATCCCATGAAGCCCAGTTCATTGAGATATTTACTCATCGCATAAAGAATAGCGAACCACACCAACGTCCCCAAAGCATCCCCTTCGTTACGCAGGTCTTGCAGAGTAAAGATATGTGTGAGCATTAAAACACCCAAACCCAAAAAGGCGATGGCCGTCTTGTCCAGCCCCAGACTCGAAGAGGCGATCCAGAGTGCGACCATTCCGATGAACGTCCCGCCCATGATCCACTCGTTACGATGTATAGGTCCCATCTTCTCCAACGCTTCTTGTGCGATCTTGGGCGCATCGGGGGTCTCTTTGAGCTCCGGCGGATAGATCTTGAAGATCACCCACGGAACAAGGAAAAAAAGAATAAGCACGGGCAAAGAGGCCGCCAGTGCCCATGAACCGTAACTGATCTCCACACCCACCTCTTTTGCCATCTTCGTACCGGCAGGGTTTGCCGCCATTGCCGTCAGCCACAGGGTCGACGAAAGTGTGATACCCGCCATTGAGGTCATCATCAAGAACGATCCCAATCTCTTGCGCGTCCCGTCGGTCACTTTCGATCCGCTGTCGGCCGCCAACGCATTGACAATAGGAAAGAGCACGCCTGAACGCGCAGTATTGCTCGGGAAGGCAGGAGAGATGAACATATCCGCAGCAACCACCGAGTAGCCGAGCTTCAGGCTTGATGTACCGAACTTCTTGATGATCAAAAAAGCAATACGCTTCCCAAGCCCGGACTTGATGACCCCACGGGCGATAAGAAAAGCAACGATAATAAGCAAAATGAACGATTCGCTAAAGCCGCTGTAGGCTTGTTTGGTCGTCAGCGTACCCGTAAGCACCACCGTAGCCAGTGCCAGAATGGAGGAGGTAAAGATAGGCATCGCATTGATAATAACAGCAAAGATAGCACTGATGAACACGGTAAAGAGGTGCCACGCTTGCAGACTCAGCCCTTCAGGCAAAGGGAAGAACCACAAAGCACTTCCAAATACCACTACGCTCAATAGTTTCATATACTCTTTTTTTCGTTTTGCGATCTCTTTATGCATCATTGTCCTTATAGCGCTCTTTTGGTGTTATGATACCATAGATTTATCATCAGTCAAGCCCCATTTACAACCCTAAAGGCTCAATTTGAAACATGTACCATAAAAGCCAAAACCCTCTTTGCGTTAAAATTGCGCAGAAGCATTTTTTTCTGTATAATTGTAACAAAATACTTTAATAAGGCACTATTATGAAACGTATCCCTCTTCTACTTCTGACCACGACACTATCACTTTCGATACTTCATGCAGAGAGCAATACCACGCAGCCTAAAAAACAGAACAAACCCGTAGAACAAAAGGAGCAGAACAAAACCAAAAAAAGTGCGAAAGAGATACTCGAAGCACAGGTGAAAGCACAAATAGAAAGGGAGAAGAAGTATGCCAAGGAGCAGAAGTTCTATCAGGGTGATGAGTATGACCTCAAAGCCCATGAGGTCGATCCAAACGCACTTTCGGACGTACCGGTCATCGAGCCCGATGATGACTTTGACATCACCGATGTCTACAGAGACGATATTTGATTTCTAAACGATATGGGTTATTGTCCTAACCCATTCGTGTTCCATATCTCACCGCAATACTCCTCTCCTGCTTCATAGCCTTCTTTAAGATACTTTTTTGCCATCTCTCTTTTCCCTTTTTGAAGATAGAGCTGTCCTAGATTACACTTTGCCAAAGCAAGTCCATTTGAAACAGCAATACGGAAATACTTCTCTGCTTCATTAAAGTCTTGCAGTGTTCCATTTCCGTTCATATAAAGAAAACCATAAAGATTTGCGGCATTGGCAACAATGTTCTTCTCATCAGATTTTAATGCAAGTTTCAGATATTTTATAGCCTCTTTATAATCAGGTTGTACTATTGGAATATTCATCATTGTTACCCCTTTGCTATACAAAAGTGCTAAGAGGTAGTATGCTCTGGGATGTTTTACTTCCGAAAGATAGGCAATTGCTTTTTGGTACATACTTTCAGCAGACCCACCTCCCCCTTTCAGTGATTTTCCTATATTTTTGTAAGGGTTCTCTCTGTTAATAAAGTTCATAGGATTAGCCAAAACATCGAGTGCATCACTATAGAGTGCTCCCAACATCAATTTACATTCGACATCTCCTACATTTGCACATGAAATCAAATATTTCTCTGCCTTCTCTAAATCAGAAGCATGCGGTTTTTGCTTCGTTAAATATATCCGTGCAAGCTCTCTTTGTACCATCGGTTTCTTATCAACCTGTTTCTTACCTTCAAGATAGATCACATGCCATCCAAATTGTGTTTGAACAGGTGTTTTTGTGATCTCACCAGGCTGTAGTTTCCATGTTGCATCTTCAAAAGGTTTGACCATTTGCCCTTTTGAAAACCAATCTAGATCACCTCCATTCGGTGCACTAGGTCCGGCTGACTTTTCTTTTGCCAACTGAACAAATTTCTCTTTAAGTGCATCCCCATTGAGCCCTTTCATCGCATCAATTACTTTTTTGGCATCAGCTTCATTCTTAAGCAGTATATGCCGAGCATGTACCATTTCCATTTTATTCTCTTTTTCAGCCAATGGTGTCAATATCTTTAATGCAGTCTCCTTGTCACCTTTTTGTAAAGCAGACATACCCTCTTGCAAACTCGATGCACTTAGTATACCAACGATCGCAGCAACGATCCAAAACTGTTTTACCATTATATATTCTCCTTTATTGATCTGATATTCAAGACCCTATACGAACTGAAAGGGGATTTCCCCCTTAGAGGATTATAGATTTTTCTACTTTTATGTCAAAAGTAGCTCTTTCAATGCTTCTACAGAGTGAATGACCTTTTTACCATTCTCATGCTCCGTAAAGCCCCAGTTGACCATGATATAGTCGATACCCGCACGCTTTGCCGCCTGTTCGTCACGCGGTCCGTCACCGATGAAGAGCGCTTTCTCTTTGGATACATGCAACTCTTCAAGCAGTTTCAACAACATCGCCGGATGCGGTTTGCCTTGATAGACATCATCGTAACAGGCAATGGCATCGAAAAGATCATGGATACCCAAGTGGGTTAATGATTCAATGGTCGATCGGCGGTAGGCATTGGTCGCTACCGCCAATTTGTATCCCGCCTCCTTCAGCGCCTTTAAAAGCTCCATTACACCATCATAGAGCACCAGCTCTTTGTCGTGATTTCGACTGTAGTATTCGGAGAACCACCGCTCATGGTCGTGTGCGAAGCTGGGTGCATGGTAGAAGAACTGTGCGGGGTTGATGGTGTGGTCATTGACCTTGGAGAGGATCAGAGCCGTATCCATCGGTGCAAAGCCAAGCTGCTTTCGCACATGGTTGATCGCATTGGCGATGGTAATGGAGGAGTTGACCAGCGTTCCGTCCATATCAAAGATGATCAGCTCTTTATCGATCATCGGTTACTTCTTTTTCAACTCTGGACGGCTGAACTTGATGTAGAGCGAAAGACTCACAAGCAAGAACGAGACCCCTACGATCAGATAGACCGCATACTCTATTTTACTCGGATCGGTCAGTGCCGACTTAAAGACCAGCATCAACGCTTCGATGGAGAGTGCGATAATAATAGAGCCTAAGAACTTTACCATTGTCTGGTGGGTATCGTCTGCACTGCCATGGCGCTTCTCTTTTCCAAGCACCTCCTCTTCAAAGATCGCCTTGACCAGATCGGCAATCGCAAGTGAGAGGGTCAGAAGGATGGTCGATTTGAACACTTCGTTAATATCGATATGTTTGAACTCCACACCAAAGTGCAAGAAGCTCGTCACCCCTTTGATAAAGAGCAGTAACGCCACTGCCATCAGCGCAAAAGAGAATGATGCATAGACCCATTTGCTGACCATCCCGAAACTCGAATCGACCGAGCTTGGATGGATCATCTTTAAAATATTCTTCAATGTGATATCGACACAGATGATCGCAACCAAATGATGCTCCGAATCATATAGCGGGAACGAAGCGGTAACGACCAGCTCGTTACTCACTAATGAAGGGTAAGGGTCGGTCAAGATACAGCGGTGCTCTTTAAGTGTCTTGTAGTAGTAGGCACGGTCACTTCTATCCTCACCTTTTCCAAAACCACTTAGTTTCGGATCGTTGGAGATATTGTCCGTGATCTGTACCCCTCTACCGTCAATGGCGTAGATCACCTCTGCATGAGGGATCGCCTCTTTAAGGTTCTTGATCTTATCGATGACCGTCTCAAGTGTCGCTCCGCCTTCAACATTGACCGTTTGGGAAATGTTACGGCTCATGATGTAACAGAGGTAGGCTCTGGCTTTGGTACGTATCTGTGCGTACTCCTGTATCTCTTTAACCACTAACATGAAAACTCCTTAATTTACATATCCCAGTACGTCGGTAAAACGTACCTTCCGGTTGATGGCAACCTGCGGCACAATAGCACCTTTTTGAGAGAAGGTCAAGATCGTCGAACCCATTTCGAACCACCCGAAGAGTTCGCCCCTCTCAAGCCATTTCTCCTCATAGCGATAGTGCTGCGGTTCGGTGATGTCGCTGTTGGTACGTACACGGGGCTCGAACGTCACGACCATCTTGCCTACGTTAAGCGCTCCGACAAGTACCAGCACATGCACCCTTCCCTTCTCATCTTCACAAGAGAGCACGACACGTTCGTTCTCTATAAAAAGCGACGGCATGTTACGAAGCAGCGGGAAGTTCACGGGATAGAGCTTTCCGGGGATGTGGGTGAGGCTACGTACTTTCAGACGCATCGGCATATGGTAGCGGTGGTAGTCTTTGGGTGAGAGGTAGAAGTTCATGAATACTCCGCCCTCTACGGCTTTGACCTCATCTTGATGGTAACTGCCAAAGAGCCCCTCTATCTCATACGCCATCCCCTTGATCTGATAGGCATGCCCTTTTTCAATGGTACCATACTCCGTAATACGCGCATCGACCCCGCTTATGAGCGCTTGCGGATCTTCCGGAAGCGGACGTGGCTTCTCAAGAGCTCTGGTAAAGAGCGCATTAAGCGTTCTATAGCTTGCAGGCTCTCTGAACTCAGACATATCCAACCCCATCAGCTTCACATAGGATGCATTGATCGTATGTTGCACGATCGCAGGGAAAGGCTTGGAAGCGAACCGTCCGAACGCACGTGAGATCGCAGAGGTGTAGTGACGCTTACTCATGCGCTCCCCTTGCATAGTACGCCAAAGCATCTTTCATCAGGTCAATATGGTAGTTCTCCTGTGCATTGATAAAATCAAAGAAGTCGGAGAGTTCTTTAGAGTCGTTGCCGACTGCATCGGAGAGTTTCTTGCACTCCTCTTTTGCCGCAAGCTCTTCTTCTATACCGTCTTTGAGGAACTTCACGACATCCTCGACCTGATAGAGCTCTTTCATAATAATACGCGGTACTGCCAAAATACCCATTTTCGCCATCATATCGCCAAAACACTTTAGGTGGAAAAAACTCTCGTCGATCAATATCTGGAAAATACGGTTCAAATAGGCATCGTCACTATGTGCTTTGAGATAATTATATACCATGATAAGCTCATACTCTTTATAGCTCTCATCGAACAAAAAGAGGGTCAAGGCATCACGCGCCTCTTCACTCAGTTGCATATTGGGCATTTGACGCTCCATGCTGAATGCGGTAATCACCTCATCGTTCATCCGTCCCAGTACACTTACCATATAGGTCAGGTCAGAGGTAATACGGGAAGCAAGCGCTTTATTCTCCATACCCAGAAGTTGCAACTTCAGATCGAGCAAGTGAGTCGTGATCGCTTTAAGCATATCGCTCAGTCTGTCCACCTTGATCGGAATGATATCGCGATCATAGTCGTATGCTTCCTTACGCTCGATCATCTCATGCTCGATCCAGGTAAAGTGCCTAAAGAGGATATCGGAGAAATCATAAAGCGTTTGACGGTTCTGTGTATGGCTCATAAATCCTGCCATCAGCATCTCAAGCCATACCTCATGGGTCTTAATAAGCAGTGTTTTCATTATTTGCCTCCTCTTTAGGGGTACAGTCATTGGTCACTTGATACGTAATAGACGGATAGTCCGGATCTTCTTTTCGCGCTTCGTAGGTATCGACCGCCGCTTTAATAGCGAGTGCGACCATCTCCGAACAGGCGGCGTCTTCAGGCGGAAGCTTCTCTAAAAGCTGCATGGTCGCCTCTACGAGGTTCTTGGCACCGTCGAGTGTCAATCCTTTTGCCTCTTCGGTCAGCATCGAACCGGCGACAATGGTCGTGGTACAACCGATCGCCTGAAATGCGATCTGGTCGATATAGGGCTTGATCTCATCCTCTTTGACATGAATATAGATCACGACCTTCTCGCCGTTTTGAGGGTTCTTCCCCATTCCTTCAGCATTTGCCAGTGGCAGGGTTCCGTAGTTTTTCGGGTTCATCATATGGTCTAGGACCATCGCATCCATCGACATGGTATCTCCTTCGGATCAAATTGCAATAATTATACCATGCTTCATTGAGAGTATCAGTCGAAATTGGGTATGATTTGCATTATTTCACCCAAACGGACAGGATTTTTGCATCCGGTCGATTTGGTACTTACAAGGATACCCATGGCAGTTTATGTACTTTTCGATACGGAGACCACAGGCAATCAAGAGAGTGACCGTATCATTCAAGTCGGTGCAATGATCGTTCACGACCGTCATAATATTGAAGTCTTCGATGAACTCTGCTCCACCTCCGTTCCCATCAGCATCGAAGCGATGGAGGTGCACAACATCACACCCGATCGCATTGCCGACAAAGCCCCATTCAGTGAAACGAAATTCGCCAAAGCCGTAGAGAACTATAACAGTGAAGAGAACTACCTCATCGCCCACAATATCGGCTTTGACCTCGGAATGCTCGAAAAAGAGGGCTTTGTCAACCGCTATACCCTCATCGATACCGTCCGTGTCGCCAAACACCTACTGCCCGACTCTCCCGCACACCGTCTGCAATACCTCCGCTACGCACTCGAACTCTACAAAACCGAAGCCGCCGAAGCGGAGAAGATCGGCATTACCATCAAAGCGCACGATGCCATCGGGGACGTGCTGGTGATGAAACTGCTCCTCTCCAAGCTCGTTCAACTAACACAAGAGCGTTTTGTGGGGGAGAACCCCATGCAGAAAATGGCGGAGCTTACACGCACACCGGTACTGATGAAGACCTTCAAGTTCGGAAAGTACAAGGACCGTGACATTGAAGAGATCAGCCGTGAGGATATGGGCTATTTACAGTGGATGTACAAGAACCTTGACCTTGATGAAGATATGCAGTACACGCTCAAGCAGTATCTGGGGTAGCATATGCGCTTTCTCTTTATGCTTCTTGCACTAGCTATTGCATTGTATGCGGCTAAGCCGGTACACGATATGACCGTAGGGAACTGGCAATCGGTCACCGAATCCTACAGCCCCAACCATACCCATGTCGTCGAGAAGGAGTCACTCAACCTCAAAGCCGACCATACCTTCGACATTACCATTCTGGTCAACCTGAAAAAAGGAGAGCACTTCATCAAGGACTTGGAGGTCAAGGCTTCAGGCATCTGGAAGCGCCACATCACCACCCTTGTAGTCGTCATCAACAAAATAGAGGTGCCGTTTGCCAAAGAGGTCTCCCGTACCATCACCCGACGCTCCCTCGAAGCACTTGCGTCAACCTATCAGGCAAAGCTCAAAGAGACCCCTATCCGTATCTATAAGATCACCTATCTCGATGAGAAAAAACTGACCGTGGTCAACGAAAAGGAGGTAAGCACCACCTACATCAAGTTCATCCCCAAACCTCCCGCTCCAAAAACGCCCGTTAAACTTCAGTAAAACATTCTATAATACACTTATAAAAAAACGGAGTCGCTCATATGATGAGATTTGCCACTTCACCAACGGGTGATATGCACATTGACACCCTGCGTGTCGCTATAATAAACTACCTTGTCGCCAAACAGCGACAAGAGCCATTCTTGGTGCGTATCGACGATGGAGATAAATCGCAGAATATCGAAGGAAAAGATACCGAGATCATGCAGGTCCTGGAGAAGTTCGCCATCATGCACGATCAGGTCTTTCATCAAAGTGAACATCTGCATATGCACCAGACCCTTGCCATTCGACTGCTTGAAGAGAAAAAAGCCTTTATCTGTACCTGTTCAACCAAAGGCGAATCGGTATGTCAAAGCGGCAATTGCGCACAAATGGAGCGTGAGGCATATACCAAGCTCAAAGCCCAAGAGGAACCTTTTGTCATCCGTGCCCACAAGCCCGAAACACCTGTATGCTTGGATGATGCGATACAAGGGACGCTCACTTTTGAGCCGCAGAGCATAGGAGAGATCACTATTCTTGATGCCAAGGGGCTTCCCTCTTGGCTCTTTGCCTCCGCATGTGACGATATGCTAAGCGATATCTCGCTACTTGTCTCTCCTTACGCACAACAAGAGGCAACGGCAAGACAGATACATCTCAAAGCGCTGCTCGGCTACCAAACGCAAAGCCGCCATGCCCACTTGGGGGCACTGCTTACCCTATCGGGAGAAAAAGCGGAAGAGGCGGAGGAGACATCACTGCTTTGGCTCTTTAGCCAAGGCTTCATTCCTGATGCCATTGTCAACTACCTACTGCTTCTGGGCAATGAGAAAGCACCGCAAGAGCCATTTACTCTCCCTGAAGCATTGGCATGGTTCGAGCTTGATGCACTCTCCGCTTCAGCCGTAACGTTCGATCTGGAAAAACTGCGCGAACTTAACCGCGAACACTTAAAGCGGATCGATGACAAGCAACTCTCCGCACTCTTTGGATTTGCCGATGCGGATATCGGGAAACTGGCAAAGCTCTACCTTGATGAGGTCAGTACCATTCAAGAGCTCGAAGCTGTGATCAAGCCTATTTTCTCTCCAAAGCCGTTCGAGAACGAACATGAAGAAGTGATGCGCAAACTACAGCAAGTGCTCATCGATGCACCGATGTTCCAGACCTTCCAAGAGCTTGAAGCATACGTACAAGAAGAGACCGGCTTCAGCCCTAAAGAGATCGAAAAACCGCTTCGTCTGCTACTCACAGGAACCGACCATGGTCCTGAGCTTAGCAAGATCTATCCCTATATCAGATGCTATCTACTGGAGGTAATTTCATGAATGCACTACTCTTTTCCATCGTACAACTGATCCACACGGTCATCAACCTTTATATCTGGATCATTATCATCTCTGCACTTTTAAGTTTCGTACGTCCCGACCCGTATAATCCTATCGTTCAGACACTCTATCGTCTAACCGAACCTGTCTATGGCTGGGTACGCCGTAAAATGCCCTTTTTGATCATTTCGGGCATCGACCTCTCCCCTATCGTCATTATTCTTGGACTTCAGTTCCTCGATACGTTCATGATGCGTGCCCTTTTAGGATAGGCGATGCACAAGCTTCGCTTCTTGTTCGTTCCTCTCTTGGGAACCTTTTTGCTAACGGGGGTATTGAGTGCAAAACACTTCAGCTACTCCCAAGTGCACCAAATGCCGACAAGTATCGAGAAAGACTACTACATTTGGCGCTTTCTCAAACAGCCCGATACGCGTGCCTCCGAAGCGCGTGCGATCATTCGGGAGGTCAGCCACCTGAACAAGAAGCTCAAAGAGGCATACCGCAAAAAGACCGGTGCATATCCGCGCATCAAACCCACTCCGCCACGCTACTATTTTGCCGACAAACATAAGTGGGAGAACCGTGCGCAGGGAAACTACGCTTTCAAAAAAGCGATCGCTCTAGTGCAAAAGAAGCAACTCACCAGAGCTGCAGAGCAGTTTCATGCGGCATACCGTATCTATGAAGAGCGCCGAGAGAAGGACAAGTGTCTCTTCTGGCTCTACCTTGTTACCAAGAAGAGCAACTACCTCGATGAGCTCAAGGGGAGCTACAGCATCAACATGTACACCCTGCTTGCAGCCGATATGACCAAGAGCAAGTACCCCAAAAGTATTGTTGCTCCAAAGATGTCCCGAAGCAGCTCTTGGCGTATCGATGTCACCGATCCTATCGACTGGGCGAAGATCAAACAGCAGATCTATACCAAAGGGAGTGACCTTGAAGCACTGGCAGAGGATTGTGCGACCGAAGAGACCGTCGGAATGCATACCTACATTAAAGCGCGTGCCTGCAAGAACACCAAAGCCTACTTCCCTATGCCATACCGTAATATCATGAAGCAGTTCCCGGTAGAGAGACAGGCTCTCATCTATGCCATTGCACGTCAAGAGAGCCGCTTTGTTCCCGCTTCGGTCTCACGTTCGTTCGCATTGGGTATGATGCAGTTCATGCCTTTCCTTATCGACCATGTCGCCAAACAAAAGGGTGAACGTATCGACTATGACGAGATCTTCGACCCCTATAAAGCCATCGAGTACGCCAACTATCACCTTGACTACTTAACCAAATACCTCTACCATCCGCTCTTTATCGCCTATGCCTACAACGGCGGTATCGGCTTTACAAAACGTCTTATCCGAAGAAAAGGCAATTTCCGTCCCGGTCCTTTCGAGCCCTATTTGAGCATGGAGAAGATGAGTAATGTTGAAGCAAGAGAGTATGGAAAGAAGGTATTGACAAACTATGTGATCTATATGAATCTTTTGGGTCGTCCTATGAGGCTGCTACCCTTCATCAAAACATTGACCGATCCTTATCAGACCGACCGTTTTAGAAAGTAGTATCAGTAGGCTTTCTTGGTAAAGATATATTTGGGACGTTTGGCAAAATGCATCTTCTTGCCCTCACAAAGCGGATCTTCTAACGTGATATCAAAGCGCTCCTCCTTCAGCGGAGGGAACTCCACTTTAAAATAGTCGCGCCACGGCACGATAAATACCATCTCTTTCTCTTTCAGGCTTTTTTCAGAAATAGGTACGATCTGTCGCGGTGCTTTCCCCTCTAATCGGAGCTTTTCAAGAAAACGAGCGCTATCTTCATCCTCCGATAGATAGACCCCTACGATAAAATGCTCACTACCTGAGTGCGATCTTGAAGCGGGAAAATACGTGGCGTTCAATACCACCACACTCTCACCATCTTTTTGGCATACCATCTTCTCACTCTTCATCATTGCACTGTAGCGTTCGTTCTCTTGCTTGTACTGCTTCATGATCTCGTTACGCGCTACGTTCGATGTGCCGCATCCGCCAAGAAGTACGGCTGCACTCAGTACACTGACGATATTTCGCATCCGTTCTCCTTTGCTTAAGTTGAGCGATTTTAACATAGTTTCAATAAAGAATGATGTATAATCCCATCACAAAGATTGTAAGGAAAATACGTGAGAACAAGAGTAGCCGTTGCCTTTACCGGACCTTCCGGAAGCGGAAAGACGACATTGGTTGAAAAAGTCGCCAAAGCACTGATCAAGAGCCGAAAGGTCGCCATCATCAAGAATGATCCTAAGGATAAAGCCGTATTTGACGTAGCGGGGAAAGACAGCCACCGCTTCTTCGAAACGGGTGCGGAGGTGGTGGTCACCTCTCCTACCCGCACCACCTACTTCTCTCACAGAGAAAAACGGCTCGATGAGATCGTAACCATGGTAAATGATTTCGATATTCTGCTGGTTGAGGGGCTCAAGACACTGCCGCTTCCACGTATCGCGATCTTCCGTAACACGATCGATGAGAGCTATTTCGACTGCTCGGAAGCGATCGCGATCGATCATACGATCGACACGAACGACTACAAGATCCCTGAAAATATCGATATTCTCGACCTGAACGATCTCGATGCGATCCTTGAGTGGATCGACACCCATGCCAAAGCCATATAAAGGAACCCTATGCTAACGATATTTGAAACCATCGAAAAGTGTGCGCTAAAGATAGACCATGCCATTAAGACCGAAGATCTCGGATACTGTGATACGGAGAACTCCTCAGGTGAGGATCAGCTCAAGCTCGATGTCAAGAGCGACTATATCATCGAAGAGGCGTTCAAAAGCGTCTCTTTGGTCAAATCACTTGTAAGCGAAGAGAAAGAGGGAGAGCTGCAACTGCATGAAGATGGCAAATATACCATCTGTTACGACCCCCTAGACGGCTCTTCTCTGGCGGATGTCAATCTCTCGGTTGGATCGATCTTCGGAATTTATGAGGGAGAACTCAAAGCCCAGAACCTCGTAGCATCAGCGTATGTAGTCTACGGACCGCGTATCGAGATCATGCGTGCAGTCAAAGGAGAACGCCCTAAACACTACCGTGCGCAAGAGGGGCTCTTCAACCTTGTATGTAAAGAGGTGGTACTCAACGAAAAAGGGAAGCTCAATGCACCGGGCGGAACACAGCAAAACTGGTGTGACTACCACAAAACGTTTGTGGACGACCTTTTTGCCGAAGGCTACAGACTCCGCTACTCAGGCGGCATGGTTCCAGACTTACATCAGATCTTGCTCAAAGGCGGCGGTATCTTCTCCTATCCGGGAACTTCCGATAAGCCTAACGGAAAGCTTAGACAGCTCTTTGAAGTGATCCCGTTCGCATTCATCTACGAGCAAGCAGGCGGACAGGCGATCGACAACAAAGGCAAACGCCTGATGGAGCTGGTACCTGCACACCCGCACGATACCAGCCCGTGTTTCTTCGGAAGCAACTATGAGATCGAGAAACTCAAAGAGGCGTACGGGGTCAAAGCCTAATGGCAGAGACTACCGTGCTCGATGAGTGGCAGCTTGCCCTCAAAGAGAAAAAACGTGAGCTTGAAGCGTGTCAGAAAGAGCGTCAGCTCACTAGCTGTCTAAAGTGCGAAAAGCTGCTCGATTGTCAGCTTAGAGACGCGTATGTCAAAGCAGTCTATGACAGTATGAACAAAGGGACAGGAGGCGGGTTTGAGTTCTAAGCCTCCTCTACTTTGAAAGGTTTATAGTAGACACGTACATTACTTAACGATATCAATATCGTCTCTCTGACCGGATCCCACTTGATGAACCCTTTTTGCATGCGGTTCGCCGTATATCCGGTTCTCTCCAACTCCACCTCTTGTACGCTGGCATCAAGTGAGTTCATTACCGATGTTTCTATATAGAAGCTCTGTTTATAGTCGCTGACCTTATAGTACTCCGTCCCTTTATAGGTATAGATCTTCTTATTTGCAAGAAAACGGCATATCGTCTCTTTGGTACGCTGTTTTCTTCGCCGCTCTTCATTGAGCTCCTGCATAATACGTTTTTTCTCTTCAGGCGTATAGAGTTTTTTCCCTTTCTCTACACCCTTATCGTGATTTAACATGTTTCCCTCCATGCTTCTAAATATCTATAACTATACCATACTTTCAATTAGTTTATATTTTTTAATTTGATCCATCTTTTTGATCTCATATTCACGTTTCGATGCACTGCTTCGATCAGCACATACCTCATGGTAAAGAAGCGTAACAGGTCGCCTGCTACGGGTATATTTGGCACCTTTAGCCGAAGTGTTATGCTCTTTTACACGTCTTTTGACATCGGTGGTAATGCCCGTATAGAGCGTCTGGTCGGCACACAATAGGATATATACATAATACATAGCGTTAGTTTACCCTCTCTACAGCACTTTTTAGATAAAATTACATTTATTTTAATAAACTCATTTGTTTAAGGAACCTTACTTATGTCATCTTGCCACAAAGCCTATATCACCACCCCTATCTACTATGTTAACGACATCGCACACATTGGTCACGCCTATACGACTATCATTGCCGATACCCTTGCACGCTACAGCCGCATGAGTGGACTGGACACTTTCTTTCTGACCGGAACCGATGAACACGGTCAGAAGATCGAAGAGGCGGCAAAGGCCAGAGGCAAGTCCACACAGGAATATGCCGATGAGATCTCCGCAACGTTCAAGAATCTTTGGGACGAGTTCGATATCAGCTATGACAAGTTCATCCGTACAACGGACGAAGATCACATGAGAGGGGTTCAAAAAGCCTTCCTGAAGATGTTCAATAACGGCGACATCTACAAAGACACATACAAAGGTCACTACTGTATCAGCTGTGAGACCTTCTTCCCTGAGATCCAGCTTGTCGACGGTGAGTTCTGTCCCGAGTGTGGTAAACCCACAAGCGTAGTGGAGGAGGAGAGCTACTTCTTCAAACTCTCCAAGTATCAAGATAAACTGCTTGAGTGGTACAACAACAACCCCGATTGTATCTTGCCAAGAAGCAAACGTAACGAGGTGATCCGTTTTGTCGAAGGCGGATTGACCGACCTCTCCATCACCCGTACCAGCTTCGACTGGGGTGTGAAGCTTCCTGAAGAGATCAACGATCCCAAACATGTGATGTATGTGTGGCTTGATGCACTGATGAACTATGTTACCGCACTGGGATACGGGAACGATGAAGCAAAAATGGACTTTTGGCCTGCCCGCGTGCACCTCATAGGAAAGGATATTCTCCGTTTCCATGCCATCTACTGGCCGGCATTCCTTATGAGCCTTGATCTGCCGATGCCTAAACACATTGCCGCTCACGGCTGGTGGACAAGGGACGGAGAGAAGATGAGCAAGTCCAAAGGGAACGTGGTCAACCCAAAAGAGGTCGCCGATGCGTACGGACTCGATAACTTCCGTTACTTCATGCTTAGAGAAGTCCCTTTCGGCGGTGACGGCGACTTCAGCCAAAAAGCGCTTATCGACAGAATCAACTCCGATCTCGGGAACGATCTTGGGAACCTACTTAACCGTCTTATTGGAATGAGCGGGAAATATTTTGACGGTAAGGTGGAGTCCGGTAAAGTAGCTACTTACTATCAGACGGAACTAGATGAAGTGAACGAATCACTTCAAAAGCTTGAACCGTTGCTTTTCGAGATGCAGATACACCGATACCTCGAAGAGTTATGGCGACCGTTGAGTGTTGCGAACAAAGCCATCGACAAATATCAGCCATGGGCGCTCATGAAAGAAGGCAGAGAAGAAGAAGCCATGGCACTCAACGGACTCATTGCCAACATTCTTGCCAAAGTCTCCATCATGCTCTCTCCTGTCATGCCGAAAGTATGTGCCAAGATCGCAAAGGCGCTCAACTTCGAGATCGACCATGAGAACTGGCAAAAGCTCTTTAAAGAAAAAGCGCTCATTGCCAACTTTACACTAGAGAAGATCGATCCGCTCTTCCCTCGTATCGAAGCACCGTTGCTGGCACAAGCGGAACCAGCGGACAAACCGGCAAAAGAGGAGAAGAAGAAAAAAGAGAAGAAGGTCGAGACAAAAGAGACTGAAGGTGTCGCACTCATCGGTATCGATCAGTTCTTCCAGACCTCTTTAAAAGTAGGAACCGTTGTAGAGGCACAAGAGGTGCCAAAAAGTAAGAAACTTCTACTGCTTCAAGTCGACCTTGGAGAAGAGAAACCGCGCCAGATCGTTGCAGGTATCAAAGAGTGGTACAGCGCAGAAGATATGCTCAACACACAAGTGTGTGTCGTTGCCAACCTCAAACCTGCCAAATTGATGGGAATGCTAAGTGAGGGAATGCTTCTTGCAGCCAAAGATGAGGACGGGCTTTGCATGATCCGTCCGGAAAAACCCAAAAAACCGGGTACACCGATAGGATAACCATGAAGATAGAAGATATTGTAAACCTTACCGAAGGTGTGTTGATGAACGCACCCAAAGTCCATACCATTGAGGCGGCTACCGTCTACCACTCCAAAGTCGACCATGGTGACCTCTTCATCTCTTCGGAGCAAGAAGAGATCGATAAAGCGATAGAGAACGGCGCCTATGCCATTGTCTACGACAATGACGAGATCGTCAAAAAAGACGATGAGATCGCATGGATCAAGGTCAGTGACGTTAAACTGGCGGCATTCAAGCTCATTCGCTATGTCACGATCAAGAAAGAGGCGAAGTTCTACTACCTTCTGCCTCATGAGATGAGTTTTTTAAAGATGATCCTTACCCACAAGGGTAATATTGCATTCATTGCCAATGACTGGCGTAAAGCGTTCGAACAGATCCTCAACTCCGATGATGCACTCTTTGTCGGAACAGACAAAGAGCTTATGAGAATGATCAAACCCGATGTTCCCAAACTCAACCGTGAAGTAGAAGGATATCCTATCTCCGATACACTCTTTAGAACCACCTTCAAAGTAGGAGGCTTCGTCTATCAGGAAAAAGAGATGGCACCCTTCCATCTGGAGTATCTGCTGCGTGTGGTTGACTTTTGTAACAACCATGAACTCCCCTACTCGGTCGACCGTATCAAGTACACCAAACACTTCATACCCGTACATATCGACGGGAACTTGATGCATACCAAATCAAGTAAGAGTGACAAGGTCGCTATTTTCGTTGACAATCTACCTGACATTGAAAAAGCAAGAGAATATGTCAAGCGGAGTAATATGTGGGTAAAAAGTATCGTTCTTACCCCACCAAAGACCAAAGTACCGGGTATCGATCATCCACACTGGTTCGAAACCGAAGATGAAGTACGCGAACTGCTCAAGAGCATGCACTTCAACTACGCCTTCATCTACAATGCGGATAAAAGCATTCTCAATACGATCAAAGAAGAGTATAGTCTCTTTTAGTTTGAAGCAGGCTTTCAAACCTGCTTCTCCTGCTTCAACAATCCCATACTACATATCACTTCGCCCATTCAAATCACAAGTGCAATTTCACCTCAATCACGCCGCTAATTCCTTAGCAAATTCTTCGAAAAATACTTCATACGGCGTTCTAAAACCAAGCACTTTTCGTGGTCTGTGATTTATCTT
>Ga0256837_1000674_pt1 | contig 27362 bp, 29 predicted proteins | sample 4562384metaG_FD_185976 | JGI IMG/M metagenome (GOLD analysis project Ga0256837, IMG submission 185976) | Hydrothermal vent microbial communities from Guaymas Basin, Mexico - 4561-384 | ecosystem: Environmental > Aquatic > Marine > Hydrothermal vents | place: Mexico: Guaymas Basin | collected... | reverse complement strand
CTTCTAAAGTAGGTTTAGTATCTATAGGTGCTGATTGATTCCAATCTGTTCCATTTATTGGGTCGATATTACCTTCGTAGTACTCTTTTTCAGTAAAAATATTTAATTTACTTTTACCAAATCGCACTAAGTTTACTAACTCTTCATATCTCTGTTTTGCACGGTCTGTATCTTTTAAGTTATTACTTGCTTTTTTACGGTTACTCCTTGTGTAACCATCATTTGAAAAGTCTATAAACTTCACAATCTCATCTTTATGATGTTTTTCACCCACTTTAAAAACATATATGTTCGTCTGAACACTCGCCTTACCTATAAATATATCATTAGGCATTTTGATACTAGCCACAAGAGTATGAGTCTCTAATATTTTTGTAGTGTACTCTTTAGCTTTTCCACTTCCAGCTGAGTTTTGAATGATTATAGAAGCATATCCTTTGTTCATCATACTAAGAGCTTTTTCTACAAATACCATTCCGTTTCCAGGGGCTGAATAGGGAGGGTTAAGGACAAAAGCATCCGCTGGAAACTTATCATCAGTTTTTCCAAAACCATAGTTTCCGTCAAAATCTACCAATGAATCTTTATTCAAGATATTTGAACTTCCATCGCCCATCAAAATCATATTTAGTATGGCTAACATATAAACACTAGAGAGTAACTCTAATCCTAGTAGTTGCTCTGCTTTTATTTTTATCTCTTTTTGCGTAAGTTCCTCTGGTGAAGTGATGCTATTTTTTGCATCATTTAACATCTCATTCATTGCAGAAACTAAAAGCCCTGCTGAACCAGTGGCAAAATCCCACACATAAGAGTCTTTGTTTACACGTGCAAGTTTTACTAAAGTAGAAGCTATATAAGAAGGTGTTAAAACTACATCGTTAAGTTTATCTTGTGAAAAGCCAAGCCAACCATACATTTCGTTAAAAAGTTTTCCTGTAAAGTCAGTTGTTAAGCCTATCTTGTAGTAAATACCTAGGTCATCTACAATTTTACTAAATACACGTTTAAGTTGGCTCTCTCCATTTATAACCTTGTTGATATTTTCAGTTAAAAGTGTATTGGATAGAGTTCGTATAATTAACTCTTTTTTCTCTTGAGGAATTCCTTTTTCATTTAAAAAAGCAGTAATTCTACCGATGATTATATCTCCATCTCTACCACCGACAAACTCTTGTGATTTGAGTTCACTTTTATCTAAAACAGGAACTCTGTTTGGTATGCCAAGAGTTGCAATGATAGCAGCAGCAACTAAATAAACACGGTCATTTTCTCCTAAACCCTTTTCATTTTGATAAATATCATTGTTAAGTTTTACTAAACTTGCATCAATCTCTTTCTCTTTTTGTGCTTTCAACTCATCAAGTTCTTCTGACGAGAGATGCAAATTTTTTACTTTTTCTATAAAAGCATCAAAATTTTGAGGTGCTAAAAAAGAGAAGTCTGAAAATTCTCCTACCTTTTGCCCAACACCGAGGTTATCTTTAGAAACGAAATAAACACCTATTTGATGATGAATCTCTCCCTTAGCATCTTTATAGCCTGTCATCCCAATAGCAATAATATCTGTATAATTTGTATGATGAAGAAGTGCATTTGCATAGTGAACTGCACCATTTACTGCAAAATCTTTTATATTTTTGTAGTTTGGTTCATTTTTGGCTGTTTTATTTTCAACTTGTCCATTGGCGTTTAGTTTTTCTAACTTACCTTTAGAACCTTTATACTCAATGAGGATTGGAAAAAAATCTAAATTTTTATCTTGCAGTAGTAGTTTAGAATCAGGACGATTTCCACCTTTTCCACCACCTTTTGATTCATACTCTTTAAGAGCCTTATCTATTTGAGAGTTTAAAGACTCTTGTTCTAGTTTATAATCTACTTTATAAGATTTTAGCCACCCATTTGCTAAGTCTGCTATATTTGGTTCTATTGATTGTGCCATCTATTTTTATACCTTATATTTTTTTACAACTAAAAGTGCTGAAAGATCAAATTCCATAGTCTCATTCTCACAAACAAGAGTGATAATACACCCTTTTTTAGAAATACTTTTTACATTTTTTACACTACTAAGAAGTTCTGTTTTTTCATCTGTCTCAGCATAATAAGCATAAAGGGTCTCATCTTCAACATAAAAGATTCTTCCTCCCCCACATCCATCACCTATGATACCCTCACAGACTAAAGGTGACTCTAAATCAAAACCATCCATCATCTAAACAATCCTCTCTAGCATCTTTTAAAAAATCTCTATACTCTGTAGAGTTTTTATCTATGGCTACATACTCATCGTGTGTAAACTCTTTAAAGGTACTCTCATCTAAACAGCTACAAAGTTTCGTATCATTGTTATCACGACAATGAGAAAGCATCACTTTTTTTTGTGACTCTTCCCAACCTACATAAGAGGTATAGTAAGGGTAGAGAGTCCATATAGCAAAACCTATAGTTAGGACTATATTTATTAAATACTCTCTCTTTCTTGTCTGAAAATACTTCTTTATATCATAACTTATCAGCACTAAAAAAACAATTTCCAAGCCTATATTAAACCAATCACTATCTAAAAAATCAAACAAATACTCACTCCTCTAAAACTTTAAATTGGGACGAAGAATAAGTTGATTTCTATCAACCTCTTCCTCTTTAAGTGCCCCTCTATACTTCTCACCACTATTGTAAATATACCCTATTCCTAGACTAAAAAACATCTTTTCACTCCACGATAGAGGAAAGATTTTCTCCACAAGAAGTTCACTACTCGTTAGTTTAAAGGTATCCGTACTAAACTGAAACACCGTACTAAAAGCACTATTATACAAAAAAGAGTAAACACTTTTATGATAATCAACACTTTTTCGTCGTACCCCGATATGATATGTATTGACAAAATCTTTATTTGAGTGGATTCTCTCGCCTACACGAAAACTCCAGTCTAAATCTTTCACTTTTTTCTCTCGTGTCCCTTTGAGTTTAAACTCAAACTCTAACCAGTTATCACCATAAGCTTTGTTGTCTTTGATACTGCTGTTTCCATAAGAGACTAAATAACCGATATATGCTCTGTTCTTCCCTATATGATTTCTATGTTTATTTTTAAAAACGAGCATTCTTCCCACAAAAGCAGAGATAGAGTAAGGCTCTTCAAAACCGACAGTCGCAGCTTTTACCAAGTTAAAATCTTGAACATTTGCCTTTTGGTAAAGATCTTCATTGTTTTTTCTAAACGCCAATCCTAAAATAGGCATAGGATGAATGGCAGCTTCAACTAAAAAAACATTTGGATGTAAGCTGTTTAGTAAGAGTCCCTTATAGATTTCAGATTCACTTTCAGCTGAACCATCTACTATTTCACTATCTCTATCTAGGTCTATAAATGCCGACACATTGGAGTAGTAAGCATCTAACTCATAATCATACTCTACCAAATCTTCTGCATTTACAAGTGTAAAACATACAAGAAGATAGAGCAGAACTTTCATTACTTAGCTCGTAACTTTTTGATAGCTTCACCACACATAACAAGACCAAAACTAGCAGTCACACCCATAAAACTCCCTTTCTCTTTTATCTGTGCCTCTTCAGAGGAAAATATAACCCTGTACTTCTTCTTAAAGCCTCTCTTTTTTAGCTCATAGCGTATCTTAGAACCAAATCTATCCCCATAACTCTTCCAGATATCATCTACTTTTATCTTTGTAGGATCAACTCTTTTTGCACTTCCAAAAGAGCTTATAAGCTTTTTGTAGCACTTTTGAGCAAGTGCTAGTTTGGCGTTTCTATCATCTATGGCATCTAAAACCAAATCATACTCATCAAAGTCAAACGCCCAAACCCACTCTTCATCTATTCGTTTGTTTATAGTTTTGAGTTGGGGATAGTGTTTTTTAAGAGCCTCTACTTTTATCTCATCTTCGTGGAGTTCTGACCACATTTGACGGTTCTGATTTGTCTCATCAAATGTATCAAAATCTACAATAGTGATATTTTTCACACCACTTCGATAGAGACAGTCAAGACAGAAAGAGCCAACTCCCCCAACACCTAAGAGCAAAATATTTGCATCTTCTAGTTTTTTAAAATCATCCCCTAAAAGTAGTTCAATACGGTCATATTTTCCCACTTACTCTACCCACTCTTTAAGTTTTTTCATAGAGTTATAAGCACTTAAATCAAGCATAATAGGAGTAACAGAAACAAATCCCGCTTCGATAGCCTCATAATCACTCATACCCTCTACCCCTTTACGAGGTGCAAAAGAGAGTGGATGCAGACCGAGCCAGTGATACTCCTCTCCACGAGGGTTTCTATGAAGATGTGAGTCATTTGCATAGTGTCTATACCCAGCATAAGTAACTCTCATTTCTGCCTCCTGTTTTTTTGGAGGAATATTTACATTTAAAAACTCTCTATCAGGAAGAGGAAAAGCACCCTCTCTTATCTTTGTAACTAGCGTTTGGATAGTTTTTTGTGCAAGGGAGTAGTCACCGCTAGGGTCACTAAAGTCCATCACCTGAGAGATAGCGATAGAGGGGACACTGTGAAGAACTCCCTCCATAGCACCAGCAGCAGTCCCTGAGTATGTTATATCTTCACCCATATTTGAGCCACGGTTTATCCCACTAACAAGTAAGTCAGGTTTCTCATCTTCAAACATAGTACTCAAAGAGAGATAGACACAATCCGTAGGTGTCCCATCTTCAAGCTTATAAAAATCATCATCAACATTCACAAAACGAAGAGGACGAGTAAGAGTCAAAGAGTGACCACACGCCGACTTCTCATTTGCAGGTGCAACAACAGTTACTTCTACATTTTCCAACTCACGAAGAGCCTCAACCAAGCATAAAAGCCCCTTAGCCTCATAGCCATCATCATTTGTTACTAATATTTTATATTTTTTCATAAATAGATTTTACACTTTTTAAGATTATATCTTAATCAATCGTATATGAATTTAGGGTAGAGTTATAGAGTTTTAATACAAAAACCCAAATAACCAAAGAGGTATCTTATTTTTAAAGCCAACTTCTATCTCATCAGCCACTACAAAACTCTCCTCTAGATCTTTTATCTGTTTAAAACTTTTGTTTTTACCACCTATCTCAAAAGTGTATTTCTCATCTACTAAAAAATCACCCTTATCGACATAATAAACAGTTGATTTAAAACTCACTTGTGAAGCGAAAAAGCTCTCTCTGAGTGTCCCTACCTTTGGTTCTAAACAGAGTATCTTAAAGAGTGTTGTGTTAGCTAAGTAGAGTTTATCTGGTTTTTGGAGTGACTTAAACCTTTTTCCCTCATAGACCACATGCCTAAGGAGTTCAGCCTTATGAAGATACTCTATATATTTATAGAGTGTCACTTTAGAAATTCCTACCTTTTTAGCTAAACTCTCTATACTTAACTCCAAAGGGTTTGAGATACAGATACTTGTAAGTAGCTTTTTTAAGATGACTATTTTCTCGCCTGAGAGGTTATAGATAGAGCCTAAATCCGTATGTAAAATGGTACTGATAGTATCGAGTAACATCTGAGAATAGCTCTCTCTATTTTCAAAGTAAAATGGATAAGCTCCTATCTTTATGTACTCTTGGAAATGTTTTAATACTCTCTCTTCTCCTAGATTTTTAATAATCTCTTCTGCAAAAGTTGTATGATTTTGTAAAATATCTTTGAGTGAAAAGCTCTGTAACTCTACCCCTAAAGAGAGTTCAAGATACTCTTTAAACGAAAGTATAGGGAGATGATACATGGCAAATCTTCTTGTAAAAGAGGCATTTGTTAGTTTAATAGCACTAGAACCTGAGAAGATAACTTTTATATCTAAAAAATCATAGATACTTTTAAGTTCTTTTTCAAAATCTTTCGCCTCATGAACCTCATCTATCAAGATACACTTACCACCATACTTATAAAACTCTTGTGTAAGTTCAAAGAGAGAGATACCTGAAAGTATAGGATGGTCACAAGAGATATAGAGTATCTCATCTACTTGAAAACTAAACTCTTTGACTAGTTGTAACATAAGTGTTGTCTTTCCAACCCCACGAGAACCATAAATACCACTAAATTTTGAATCATTTTTAAACATATCATCAAATAGAAATCTTCTATAAGAGATAGTAAGATTTCTAAACTTATAAGAAGAGAGTTCAAAGAGATTGTTTAATATACTTTTCATTATTAGCCTTTTATCGTAAAGTTTACTATACGATTATAGCATAAATAGTATATCTATTTATTTAGAAATGGTTGTATCATCCCCAAAAAGTCATCTCTAGCTACACTATTTGCACTAGCTATGATGTAGCCTTTATGGTGGATAGGATCTATCTCTACACCCTCTAAGTCTGTTACAAACCCTCCACTATTTCTTATGATAAGACAAGCCGCTGAGAGATCCCAAGCATTGGCGTGTGCATTGAAATGAGCTATATAGTTACTAAAAGCACCCTTTGCAACCATACACATAGAGTAAGTTGTACTACCACCTATGGATGTAAGTTTTTTTACCTTATCCTCTTTGAATAGTTGGTTGAGTGTGTTTACTATAGGATGGGAGCGTTCAGGTTTGAAGTTTACTACGGCTACAGTTGGATTCGCTCGAAGGGGAAGAGTGAGCATACCTATGTAAGATTTTGCTCCCTTTTCTGTCTGAAAAAACTCCTGTGTAAAAGGGTTATAGACTATACCTAAGATAACCTCTCCATTTTCGATAAGTGAGAGATTTATAGCAGAAGTATTTTCATGAGTTATGAAAGACCAAGTCCCATCTATAGGATCTATAGCCCAGTAAGGTTTAGACTCATCTATCTCATCACAATTCTCTTCACCCATCACCTGAATATCAAAACTATCTTTTAGACGCTTCGTCATATAGTCTTGAACCTGCTGGTCTATGTTACTTATTGGCGTTTCATCCTCTTTAAACTCAAAACTAAAAGTATTTGTTTCTCTCGCCTCTTTTATGATGCGACCAGCCTCTTCTACTATCTGTTTTGCGATAATTAAGTAAATATTTCTCATTCTATACCTATTTTATACTTCTCTTCCCAAAGTGCAAACGCTGGAGTAAAGTACTCAATTCTTACCTTTTTAAACTCTCTTGAAGAGTACAGAGGCATATAAGATTTTGATTCTATCTCTTGTGACATCTCTTCTATGATGCCATTTGTCTCCTCTGTTGTTTTTCCATGAACCATAGTAAAAAGATTATACTTCCAGTTTGGATACTTTGGACGTAGATAACAGTGACTCACTGCAGAAAAAGCAGCTGCCTTCTCTCCTATCTCTTCACCTTGTGCCTCATCAACATCCCAAACAACCATAGCATTTGCATTAAATCCTGCTTTTCTATGGTTTAAAATAGAAGCAAATCTTCTCATAATTCCAGATTCTTGAAGCTCTTTTAAAATCTCAAAAAGTCTCTCATAACTTATATCTAAATCATCTACAATCTTTTTAAAAGGCTCACTAACGAACTCTATATCATACTGTATTCTTTGAATCACTTCATGATGTAGTGGTGTTAACTCTATCTCAGTGTGAACTACTTTTTTTACTTTCTCTTTCTTCTCATCTTTTCCTGTAGTGTTGAGTTTTACATTTATTTTAAATAACTTCAATGTTGGGAGCATTATATACTCATCTGCCTCTGTCAACTTAGCTAAAATCTCTATAGTTTTATCTAAACCTAAAGTGGAGTCAGGAGCTACTGCCATAGTAAACCAGATATTAAACTCATGATTTCGCTCGTAGTTATGTGAAACACCAGGGTGTGCATTTATCACTTTTACAGCACTATCTATTTTATCCTCAGCTACTTTAAATGCAACAAGAGAGGACTTATATCCCAATCTTTTTGTATCAAAAATCGCAGATGTTTGACGAATAATATTTGCTTTTTTTTCAGCTTGTAATATAGAAAGAACTTCAGATTCTTCAATCTCTAACTCTTTTGCTATCTCTTTAAATGGCTCAGCTACGAGCGGGAACTTTTTTTGTATTCTTGAGAGTATCTCTTGTTTCATATTTACTACTTTAGGTTAAATTTTTATCTCATTGATGTTTATCAATAATATTCTTTTGCTATATGCTATCATTACATAATTAATATTAATTATAGGTATGAACAAGATGGCTTATTTTCCCGCTTTTTTAAAACTAGACAATAAAAAGATTCTAATCGTAGGTGGTGGTAATGTAGCTTATGAAAAATTAGAGCATCTTTTAGACTTTACAGATGACATTACTCTTGTCGCACAAGCATTTACAAAAGAGATGCTTGAGACTATAGAGAAAGAGAAACTTTCATTTGAAACAAGAGAGTATAAAAGTGGTGATATCAAAGAGTTTGCCATCGTTGTTGTAGCTGTTGATAACCTCGACCTACAAGCAGAAATATTTGAAGAGTCTAAAAAGTACAACTGCCTCTGTAATGCCGTTGACTCTACTGCATACTGTGACTTTATTTTTCCCTCTTATATCAAAAAAGGAGACTTAACAGTCGCTGTTTCAACCTCAGGGGCATCCCCTGCTATGGCAAAGTATCTGCGAATATTTTTACAAAAAATGATACCTGAAAGTATAGTAGCATTTCTTCAAGAGATGAAAACACTTCGTAAAACTCTACCCAAAGGGAAAGAGAGAATGAAGATGTTAGATGAAAAAGCAAAAAAATATATAGAGAGTTGGAGATAAACCCTTTTAATCTTTGAGTTTAAAAGATAAAAAGAGTGCTCCAATTAAGAGTAAAAGTGTCAGTGAATAGAGAACAGTATAACTGCCTATCTCCAAAATCAACCCTCCAAGAAGAGAGAAAAAAAGTCCAAAAGAGATGATGTTTATCTGAAGTGCCACATAAACAGGTCTCTTCTGGGGAGGAGCTAGTTTTAAAATGAGGTTTCCTGATGCTATTCTATTTCCATCAACTGCCCCACCCACAATAAAAAATATAAGCATATACTCATAAATATTCGATGCACTAAACGCTAAACTAATAGCTACAATCTGTAAAGCTATAGAGATATTTGCCGTAAGTCTATTTCTACCATTACCACTCAGTTTTCCCCATACAAAATTACTAAGCATAGCACCAATCATCTGTGTGGTTATAAGAGAACCTATAGCCACCCCATTAAGAGCAATTTTTGTTTGTGCATCTAAGATGATAAAAGGAAGAGAAATTAGATAGGCATACGCGAGTAGAAATGTACTGAGCTGTATCTGTAACTCTCTATCTTGACGTAAAATTTTCAGAGAACTATGTAAAAAAAGAGTAAAGGAGTTCTCCCTCTTTGGTATCTCTTTTTTAACAGGTTCATCGACTGTAGCAAATGCAATATATCCCAGACCCATTACAAATGAACTTATAATAAAAAGGTACCCATAACTCTGTGGTGCAGGAAAGTACTCTAAAACAAGTGCTGCTAAAGTACCACTTATAAGTCCACCTAAAGCACTAAAAAATTGTCTATATGCCATCGTTTTTCCACGGAACTTATGTGAAAAAATCTTTGCAATAATATCTTTAAAATAGATAGCTCCAAAACCAGCACTAAAAGAGAAGACAAAAAGTCCTAATCCTATACAAAAAAGTGTTATATTTGGATGAGAATCACCCAAAAGAATGATAGAAAGACCTATAAAAAACCATGCTAAAAAGCGTATGAAAAATACACGTCGCATAAAAGGTAACATAAGGGGATAACTTTGTGCTTTAAATGCAGCAAAAAGTTGTACTAAAATAGCACCACCACGAAGAAGTGATGCAAAAAAACCAACTAAAAGAGAACTCCCTCCAAAGTGATTCACAATAAGAGGTAAAATAGTCGAAGGTTCTGCTATGGTTGTTCCTATAGAAAGGAAAAAACCATGAAGAACATTTTTATAATGATTTGAGGGTTTATCCATTTAACATCGCAAATGCATCATCTATACTATTAGCTTTTTGTGTTACAAAAAGATAAACTGCTGCATTAAGTTTTGCAAGTTTAAGATACTCTTTTGATGGATTACTGAGTTGTTCTATAGACTCTTCTATTCCCATCTTATCCCATGACTTGCTATAGTTGATGCCATAGTGAGCAGGATCTACTATAAACTCCTCTATATCTGTACCATTTACAATCCAGAGTCGCCCTTTACTAAAGAGTTCAGGAGTCCCTTCATTCCCTTGAATAAGTGCAAATCTTTTATATCTATCTGAAAATATTTCAGCATATTTCTTGACATAAGGTTTATGAAAAACACCAGTTATCGCATACTCACTCTGTGCTACACGAGGTAGTTTTTCTATAGTATTAAATCCACTTCGTAGTCCAAGTTTTTTTCTTACATCTGTTAAATTATACATTTTTTTGAAAAATTCAGCTCTATCAAAATAGTAGATATTTTTCTTTAACTCTATCTCATTTACTATCTCTTTAATGGTAATACCATCTTTTGCAGGCTGTTTTTCATCACCAATGATTACAAGATTTAAATCACTCTTTTCCAACTCTTTAGCAACAAGTGGAAAAATATAGGGATTTTTCGCTTTTCCATCAAAAGGGTAGCCTAACTCTAAAGAATTTTCTACTTTACTCTCTTTAATCTCACTATCGCATGCAGCGATAGCACCACGAAACTCTTCTGTTGTCTCAGGTTTTAAACGCCAGCCAAGTAAAAATGCAGCAATCTGCTCAGCAGGAACACTCTGATCAAGAACCTGATGCATCATATCTTTTGCTTCATCAAAGCTTAAGTCACGATTTCCCTTAGGACCTGTACCAACAGCATGAATATATTTAAAAAAATCCATTATTTATCTAATGCCTCAATAAGGCTCTCTTCTAAATCATCATCTTTAGGAAGAACTATTAAAGACTCTTTTGTAAAGTTAATAGTTACAGATTTAGTCCCATCATCTAAAACTTTCTCCCCAAGAATAGAGTTGTCTTTAAACTCAGTCATTCTCCATCCCTCTTCTTCCCCTGTTTTCATCACGATATTGTGAATAACTTTTAAATCACTCTTCTTTTTAAAATGTTGATACCCCTCTGTTTTTGCATCACCTGTGTAATGAAGTGTTGAACAAGCACTAAAAAGAAAAGAGCCAACTAAGAGTGTAAATAAAACTTTAAATAAATTTTTCATTTTTTATCCTTTATGATAATAGTAATATGATATAATAATAATAATAAAGATTGATTTAACTCACTGCTATTCTTATCTATTTAAAGGTTTTTTCATGTATAAACACACCCTTATTCTCACCCTACTCTTAACTACTTTAACTGCCTCACAACTTAGTAATAATGCCATCGCTCAAGGAGATTTCACTAAAGCATTCAAAACTTTAACGCAAGAGGCTAAAAAAGGGGATGCACAAGCAGAGTATAATCTTGCTCTTATGTACTATAGAGGGGATGGAGTAAAGCGAAATATCGCAAAATCAGCAGAACTATTAGAACTCTCTGCTCAAAAAGGTTATAAAAAAGCTATAGATAATGTTGGTCGAATTTATATGCAACTCTTAAAATTTGACAAAGCCAAAAAATGGCTTACTATCAATGCACAAAATGGAGATGAAAATGCGAAAAAGTTACTTAAAAGTATAGAAGAGACGCAACTACGAGAACCACGCTAACTGTTCTCGAAGTGTAACAACTTTTCCCACAATGATAAGTGCAGGTGTAGGCAAATCTTTTGCCTTTTCAACAATATCTTCAAGTGTAGCAACAACAACTTTTTGATCTTTTGTAGTACCTCGTGAAATCACAGCTATAGGATAGTCAGTTGGCTTACCAATCTCTATCAATTTTGATGCTATTTTTTCTAGGTTATGCAGTCCCATCAAAAAGACTATAGTATCATCTGTTTTAAAATTTTCCCATGGAATCTGAGACTCTTTTTTCTTTGGAGACTCATGCCCTGTAACAACTCTAAAACTTACAGCAACACCACGATGTGTTACAGGTATACCAGCATATGCTGGTACACTAATCGCAGAAGTAATCCCAGGAATAATCTCAAAAGAGACTCCTTTTGAAAAAAGGTAAGCACCCTCTTCCCCACCACGACCAAACACAAAAGGATCACCACCTTTTAAACGCACTACAACATCATACTTAAGAGCATTTTGACAAATCACTTCATTTATATCATCTTGTGCTAAGGTATGGCGACCATCTTCTTTTCCAACATAAACAAACTCACATCCATCTTTTGCCATCTCTAAAATCTCAGAATTAGCAAGTCTATCATAGATAATAACATCAGCTTCACTTATAACTCTTGCAGCTTTTAGAGTTAATAGCTCAACATCACCAGGACCAGCACCTGTTAAATATACTTTAGCCATTATTCTCCCCCCTCATATATAAATATACCTGATGGTTTTTTGATAGTTAATATCTCTCTATTTATCCACCAACCTTTAGTAGTATTAAGAACAACAACCTTATTTGCATCATTTACTGATACATAAAGTTGTGGTTTCTCTTTTGACCATCTTACATGAAGTACTTTTCCTTTAAATTTAAAACGTTTTATGACTTTTAATGTTTTAGTGTCTATAATCTGAATTACAGGAAATTTCTTTCCACTAAAAGTCACTGCTAAATATTTTTTATCTGGAGAGAGTGAAGTAAATACTGGCATTCCTTCTGTTTTAATCGCTTTGATAAATTTAAAATCAGGTGTATAAACAAAGACTTTATTGTCCCCAACAGCTGGAATAAATACATTTGAATCACTTATAGACCAAAAACCAAAATGTGGTACTTTAAGCACTGGTTTTCTTTTCCCAAGTTTTAATTGAATTTTTTTGAACTTCATAGTTTTAAGGTCAACAACACCAAACCACGGACTTTTAAAAAATCCATTTATATATTTATCATCTTTAATCATTGCATCAAAAGGCATAACCCCAACATCTTTAAACTCTTTATAGAGTTTAAAATTTGGTTTTCCTTTCCCTTTGCTAGTATCTTCATAGATTGCAATTGCATCATTATCCATCTCTGAAAAAATCAGATAATTTTTATAAATTTTAATCCCAACATTACGAGACCCTGTTTTTATTTTTTGAATTGGTTTAAGATCTCTTGAAAGAATATCTACACTTTTATCATCATAATTTGCAACAGCAACATAGTGTTCATTAATAACAAAACCGATAGCACTTTTACTTGTTTTGTACTCGTTAAGTTTTTTCTCTGTCACAGGATCAAATCTTACGATATAACCATCACGACTGATGATATAGCCATCTTTTTTATAAAACTTCATAACACCATGATTCATATTGTGCATATTAAGCATATGATTTCGTGGTAAACCATCTTCAATAACAGCTACAGAACTACTCTCTCTCTCAACTACAAAGAACTTTTCTTTTGCACTTGCATGTGTATATAAAGATGCTACTAAACTAATCACTAAAATTATTTTTTTAAACATTTATCTATTCTCCCTTTCTTCTTTAGTTAAGTAACATGAAGGATCTTCTGCCCACAAATCACCACTTATTGCATACGCTCTTGCACGACTCCCACCATTACAGATATCTATCTGTTTACACTCACTACAGATACCACTTATCTGTTTTCGTGGGTGGATACGCAGTTCATCTAAAAGTTTCCCCTCTTGCCAAACATCACCAAAGTTTTGATTGATAATATTTCCAACGATAAGAGGAAAAAATGGATCTGGTCGTACATCACCTTCAGAGTTTATATTTAATAGTTTTCGCCCTGCTGAATTTCCACCCCATGTTACAAGTCTTTCTCTCATTTTTTCTTTAAGTTCAGGATATTTTTGGGCAAACAGATTTAAAAACATAACTGCATCCATCTCCATATTTCCTGTTACTATCTCTATATCTCGTCCTGTTTCATAGTACTCAAATGCTTTTTTAAGTATAAATTCTACAGCTTTTCGTCTCTGCTCTTTACTTAAATCCATTTTAAGATTATCTAAACCACGACCTGAATATACAAGATGAGAGATGTAAATTTTTGGTATATTCTCTTTTTCAACTAAATCAAACATATACTCTAAAGAGCCTATAGTATCTTTTGTCATAGTAAAACGAATACCAACTTTAGCACCTGTTGCATTCGCAAGTTTCACAGCTTTCAGTGTCTCTCTAAAAGCACCTTTGAGTCCACGAAAATAATCATGAGTAGGCTCATCACCATCAATACTCACTCCAACATAATTAAAAGTAGAAGTGATTCTTTGGATATTTGATTTTGTAAAATAGAGTCCATTACTTGAAAGGTAAGTAATAATGCCATTCTCTTTACAAAAATCAGCTATCTCAAAAAGATCTTTTCTTGTAAGTGGTTCACCACCTGAAAAGATAATAAACTTTACACCATTGGCTTTCATTTCTAAGATAGTTTTTTTAATTTGTGATGTAGTAAGTGTATCTACCTCATCAAGTGTTGATTTTGAGTAGCAGTGCAAACACGATAAATTACAACGATTTGTAAAGTTCCAAATAGCTATGCTACCATCTAAGACACGTTCTTTTTTCTCTTCAACTACAGAAGCTATAAGATTTGATAATCTAAACATTATTTTTTACCTTTATATGATAATACATAGTCACTAATTAAATCTAACTCTTTTGGAGTTAAAGAGAGTTGTGTCATTACTGTTCTCTTATACCCAAAAGATTTATACATTGATGAGGGTGAAGATATATAAGCAATTATTTCACCCTTTGTTCTTTTACTTGCTATTTCATTAAATGGAGGTCCAAACGCCATAGCTGTTTGATGATGACAACCCCAACAATAAGTTTCAAAAACTTTTTTTCCATCTACTTCCTGAGCAGATAAGGAAAGAGAAAAAAACAGAATTATTAAATATAAATTTTTCATAGATAAGCTCAACCTTTTATATATTATTTTAGCGAAATTAACTTGTTCTAAAGCCTTAAACAACAAGAAAAATAGATATTTATACCTTTTTGAGAAGAACTGTTATTGTTTATAAATTATATGCTTCATTAAAGTAGGTCTTGTGAGTAATTTATCTTTTAAATCTAACACACTTGAACAGCTTGGTTTTACCAATACAACATAAAATGAAGCTTCAATAACATCACCTTTTTGAATTTTACCGACATTATAATAAAGTGTTTTTGTCTCTTTTGGAGCTAAATTATTTACAAAACCTCTTTTATATGCAAAAGCGGGAACAGCAACCGATTTATTTTTATCATCAACAAACTGTGTAACAAATGCACCCTGTTTATCTTCCAATGGAGAAACTTTAAAATTTTTCCATACTATGTTAGAACCTCTATGAAGTGTTAACTCAAGATACTTTAATCTTGATGCTTGAATAATAAGAGGATGAGGCATTTTATTTGTAATTGTCACTTCTACAATATTATCTTTTGTTTGTAGTGAAATATCTACACTCTCTTTTATCATTTCACTACTATGAATACCTTCAAAAGCATGACTTCTATGCTCTGTTCGCCCTCTTTTATTTGTTTTTTCTACACCACCATTTACATATGGCATATGACATTTTATACACTCTGTTGAGTCTTGATTCTCTTGTATAGCCTTAAAAATAAGAACATCGTGTGAATTTCTTTTATGTGAATGACATCCAAGGCATACATTTTTTTTATATATTGGGTTGTGGAGCATCTCATGTTTATCACTATCATCTGCATCTTCAAGAGAACCAAACATAGCAGGTTTATACCCTTCTGGTTTTTTAGAAAGATAGTTTATATTTCTCGCATGTGCTTTTTTTACATAGCCTATCTGATGACAATAAAAACAACTAATTGCATCTGTTTGTTCATCATAGAGTTTGCTAGGTCTTGCTGAACCACTCACTAAATCTTTAACATTTTTTGCTCCAGGCATATGACATACTGCACAATCATAAGTTTTTGTGCTTACTTTATCTGCCACTTTTCTATGCAATTCATCATTAAAATAGCTCTTAGAATGGAAAGAAGTTTGATACTCATAGTAAATATCTTCATGACACTCTTTACAAGATTCATTTGTTAAATATTTTGCAGACAAAAGTGAAAATAATATGCCGATTAATAGGACAGATCTCATTAGTATCCTTTATGAAAGTAGGTATAAGAACTACCCTCAGGAAGAGGGTAGATAGGAGTTTTATGCTCCTGGAATACTTTGTCTATGTTCAATAGAGTAAGTAAATGTTGGAGTTGTTAAACCTTTGATATATTTAATAAATTTACCAGTTTTAGCTTCATAGATACCGATACGACCAGCATTCCACTCAGAAATCATTGTCCAATGACCATGATTTGCAGGTTCAGCATGTAGAATACGTGGAACTACTACTTTACCATTTTTACCTTTTACAGTTGGAACACTCCAGCTATAAAGAACTTTATGTGTTACAGGATCAGTAACAGTACCTTTTTTAGTACCAACAGTAATGATTCTATCTGTTTCTAATGTTTGTTTGTTGATTAAGTACATTTTATTCCAGTTTGCTGGACCACCAAGAACACAATCAGACCAGATAAATGGTGTATGTTCACTTGTACCAATAAAGAGACCACCACCAGCAGTTCTTACATGTGCTACAACATCCCAAGCACTATCCCAAATAACAGCATCACCAACATTCATACTATTTGTAGCATAAAGTTGACCATATCTATCATTGTACCAAGATGAACCTTGACCTGGATGTGGCTTACTTCCTGGACCTGTGTATACTTTAGCAACAAGAGATTTAGTTTTAAAGTCAACTACACCCATAACATCAGAACCTTGTGATGCTTGCATTAAGTAACGACCCATCTCTTTACCTTCATTTTCAAAACCATCATGAAGAATTTTACCAATATTTGGAATATCTCCTACGATTGGGAAATTTGGTTTAGAGTAATCTACGATATATACATGTCCTGCATCTTTAAGTGCAAATGCGATATATGGACCATAAGGAGTATCATAAACACCAGCTACACGAGAAGAACCAATATTTCCATCCATATCAATTACACTTGATGTAGGGTAAACTTTCAGTGGCTCTAATGTCATAGCATCCATAAGGATAGCTCCACCTGGTACATAGTTTCCTGCCATTAGGTATTTACCATCTGGAGATACTGCTAGACCACGAGAGTCTGAACCAACTTGTACTTCAGCAATTTTTTGTTGTCCTTTTGATGCAAGGTCAAACATAGTTACTAAACCAGAACGTGAGATTGAGTAAGCATAACGTGGTTGACGTTTATTTGTCACAGTTACATGCACTGCAAATCCAGCTGGGTGACGTGAAAGTAACTTCCCTGTTGTACCATCAACAAATGTAACACGTTCAGCATCACGTTCTGTTACAAAACAGATGTCTGTTACTTTTTTCACATCTACAGCATGTGGATATTTCTTAAGAAGTGCTGTTCTATTATTAAGTTTTTTCCACCCTGCTTTTACATTTTTAAGGCTAAGAACTTCCATCTTTTTGCCTTTAAAATGTTGAAGATAATCAACCATTTTTTGAGCATCAGCTTGGTTCATTTTTTCTGAGAATGGAGGCATTGCTGTACCTGGACGACCATTTAAAATCACTTCAGATAATGTATAAGCATTTAACTTAGCAATTTTTTCAGGACGTAAATCTGCACCAACTCCACCTTCATGGTTTGGTCCGTGACACCCTTGACACTCTTTCTCGAACATTTTTTCAACATTCATATTTGATGTACCAGCAAACAAACTTGAACTAACTACAGCAAAAGCTGCAACTGATGAAAGTAATTTATTGAGTTTCATTCTATACCCTTTTTAATAATTTTCGTTTTCTAAATACTTTTTCTTTATGAAAAATATTTAAGGTTAACAAACCTTGATTAAGTCAATCAAAAAAATTGACACAATATCTGTAAATAATTTAAATATACTATCGCCAGATATAATAAACCGTAAAAGGATATTAAACAATCCAATTAGCAACGACAAATAAAGCTTTAGCAGTAAATTAACTTATTTACATACATAAAACTCCCCATTAAATACAGACAATAAGCTCTTAACATCTAAAAGATATAAGCATATTGTAGTATATACCCCAAGACAAAACCATAAACTTTTATTAGATTTTACTCTTGCTCATATTTTATTATATAAACTTACATAATAAATTGATTTATATCAAGTATTAATTTTATATTTAAGGGTAGTTTTATATTTATTCAATATGGTTGATTTACTCTTCAATAAAACTACATGGTATAAAAAATGCTAGAGATAAAGTATGAAAATATTTTTAACACTTTTACTCTTAACATTAACTCTCTTTTCAAATACTCTACAGCAGAACTATACAGCACTCAATAGCACTATAGATAAGCTCTCTTCTAAACTAAGTGTTGAGGATAAAGTATCTCTTTATTACCTTACACTTACTACACATGATAAGATTTTATCTCATCAAGATATAGATAAAACAAAAAACTATACTTTAAGAGTTATCTCTAGCTTACATGAGAAAAACAACAGACTCACTGTTGATGAAATTGAAAATATCCGTAAACTCTACACAGATATGACTCTTTCCAAGAGTACTGTTCAATCACCAAAATTAAAAACAGTTTATAAAGATAAATTTATCTATAGAGATAAAATAGTCAAAAAAACATCTCTTATAACTCTTATTATAGCTATTGTTATCTCACTTATTGTTGGTTTTTTAGTTGCTCTGTTTATTTATAGAAACAAAGATGAAAGTTCCCACGATCTTCCTATCATTGATGATTTAAAAGAGCAAAACAGTTCACTACTTCAAGAGATTTCTAAACTCTCTCCAAAAGAAGATTTTACAAAACAAGAGAAGATTCGTGATGAACTACTCAGTAAAAATAAAAACTTATTTAGCACAAACGAAACACTCAATCTTAAAAATAAAGAGTTAGATAAGAAACTTCAAGAGACTCTTTCTACTCTATCTTCTCTTCAAAAGAGTCATAGCGAAGAGATTCAAACACTCCAAAACAGTATAGAAGAACTACATACTCAGCTTCAAAAAGCAGATGTTTTAGAGGCTGATAAAGAAGAGTTTAATGAAAACATATCAAATCTTCAGAACCAATCTCAGGATATTTTTAAAGTTTTAGATACTATCTCAGACATAGCTGACCAAACAAATCTTTTAGCTCTTAATGCTGCCATAGAAGCTGCTCGTGCTGGTGAGCATGGTCGTGGGTTTGCAGTTGTTGCCGATGAAGTTAGAAAACTTGCAGAGAGAACACAGAAGACACTTAATGAAGCAAAGGTAGATATCTCAGCAGTTGTTGATAGTATTAGCAATTTAAAATAACTTAAACTTATTTGGCTACAATATCATAAAGATATATTTAAGGTAGTTACATGAAAAAAATCCTCTTTGCCCTTTTGAGCATATTACTCTTAGTGATAGCATTTGTTGCTTACAAACAGACAGCTAAAATACTTCCATTTTACACTCAACTCACACAAGATCATGTAGGTACAGAGGTTGATTTACAGACACCACAACAGCAAAAAGCACACTATGTAGGTGAAGCAAAATGTTTAGAGTGTCATAAAGACCAACATATAGAGTGGAGTCACTCTCGTCATCCAAAGATGATTCAAGATTTACTAAAAGACCCCTCAGCTGTAGTGGCCGACTTTTCAAAACTACCAGCAGATGCAAACTTCAAACTCAAAGATGCTGTCTATTCAGTAGGTGGGAAGTTTAAACAGCGTTATATGATGCGAAAAGATAGAGATGGTAAAGAGGATTATGTTTTAGGAAACTACCAATGGAATGTTCAAACACAAAAATGGCAACACTTTAAACCATGGAAATACTGGTATAAAAATGACTATCCACACAACAACGAAGATCTTCCAACGTCAAATGCTTGTGATGGTTGTCACTTTACAGGTTTTATGGCAAAAGAGCAGAGAGTTAATGAGGGTATATCGTGTGAAGCGTGTCATGGACCAGCATCACAACATGTAAAAGAGCCAAAGTCTAAAGTTTATTTAGCATCATTAAGCGACCCAGTAAGACAAAATGAAGTCTGTCTTCAGTGCCATATGCGTAACCGTGATATGCGTCTTAAAGACCAAAATATAAGTAGCCTTTATGGAATTGCCAAAGATTATCCTTTTGGATATGAAGCAGGAGATGCTCTTAGTAAGTATAAACTTCCTGCACCATTTAAGGGTGTTGAGACAAAAGAGTTTTATGCCAATGGTATGGGAAAAAAGAACCGTACACAAGGAAATGAGTATGTTCACTCTATGATGGGAAAACATGGTATCACTTGTATCAACTGTCACAATCCACACACACTTGAACCAACGGCACAACACAACACAGGAAATGCTCTGTGTATGAAGTGTCACTCTTTTGGCTCACCTATAGGTCCACACCAAAAATCTTTAGAGCAACATACTCACCACAAGGCTGATTCAAAAGGCTCTCTATGTGTTGAGTGTCATATGCCAAAAGTTGGAAAACATACGGGAAAATCACCTCTTACGGTAAGAACACACTCCTTTGGTTTTGTGACACCAAGAGAGACTCTTATGTATAATATGCCAAAAGAGACTAATGCTTGTTTTGCTTGTCATAAAAAAGATAGAGATATGAAAACTCTCCAGTCTGATTTAGAAAAATGGGGAATGGTTAGTTGGGACAAACAGGTGTATAATATGCCGTCCCAATTAAAATAATAATAATACTTAACCAGAGAGTTGGAATCATTCTATATTTCCAACTCACATTGTGAAGTCCCATAAAGTACTCTATCACAAGAGTCCCTTTTATAAAAGTAGTCCCTAGTAAAACAGCCACGAAAAAAGTGCTTATAATTTTAAGGTACCCTAATAAGTAAGCGAACAGTGTCAGAAATGCTAAGGTAGCCCAGATATACTCTAAATATTTTTTCATCTTCACTCCCTTTAACGAATGATATAAACAAGTGGAAAAAGAACTATCCACAACAAATCGACCATATGCCAGTACGATGCACCTGTCTCTATACCTCTGTAATCCCCAAAGGTATAACCCTCTGTTTTTGTTTTCTTATAGATAACAAATAGAACAAAAGAACCCAACATCACATGCATAAAGTGAAACGCCGTAAGCATAATGTAAAACATAAAAAACTTGTTTGTACTAAGGTTAATCCCTTGACCAAAAATATGGTAAAACTCAGCCCCTTTTACAAAACCAAATGCCACTCCACACCCTATAGCTAAGAGTAGCCATTTTGATGCTTTAGCATTCGCCTCTTTCACACTCTCTTCACTCATAGAGGTAATACTCTTCACTGCTTTTATAACAAAGTAACTACTTGTTACAAGTATAAGAGTGTTTATAAATCCTGATGTTTGGTTTAACATCAGTTGTGACTCGTTGAAAAGAGCTACATCTGCACGACGAGAAAAAGCATATCCTAAAAAGAGGAGTCCGAAAGTCACTAACTCAACATAAATTATTATCCATATAGCGAAATCCCCTGGTGGGTATTTCTCTTTTAAAGTAGCAGTTTTAGACATTACTTAACCTTTGCAAAGTGAAGAGACACAAGTTTTTCAAGCACCTCTGTTACATCTGCTTCATCACTCAGAGACTCAACTATAGAGTGCAAACAAGCCTGATAGGGGTCAAAACCTCTCTGCATCAGTTTTGCAGCATAGATAAGAAGTCGTGTCGAGACTGCTTCTTGAATGTCTGTATCATCAAGTTGGCGAATCTCTCCTGCAATATCTACAAGTTTTTGAGCCACCTCAGCATCTATGCCACTCTCTTGAATCAGCACCTCTTTTTCTATATCAGCCTTTGGATAGTCAAAACTTAGAGAGATAAAACGCTGTTTTGTACTTGGCTTCATTCCCTTTAAAACATTTTGATACCCTGGGTTATAGGAGACTACAAGCATAAAGTCAGGATGTGCTTCTATCACTTCACCTGTTCTGTCTATAGGCAAAACTCTTCTATAATCTGCTAGAGAGTGAAGCACTACTGTAGTATCTTTTCGAGCCTCAATGATCTCATCAATATAACAGATACCCCCATTACGGACAGCTTTTGTAAGAGGTCCATCCTGCCAGTAAGTCCCATTTTCATTTATAAGGTGTCGCCCTACTAAGTCAGCTGCACTCAGATCATCGTGACATACTACAGTATAGACTTCACGACCCAACTCCTCACCCATAGACTCTATAAAACGGGTCTTTCCACACCCCGTTGGTCCTTTTATAAGTATAGGTAGATTCATCTCAGCAGCAGCTTTAAAGAGTTCTACTTCATTTGATTGGGGTAGATAATAAGTGTTTGATTTTTGGGACATAATTGTTTCCTTTATTTTGTTAAGTTTATATAAACATCAGTAAGTATTTTTGGTAGTTTTTGACCATCACGAACTACAGCATAACCATCACGACCAAAAAGGTAAGCAAGATACTCTTTTGCATCCAAATCCACCGTAATACAAAAAGGAGTAATCCCCTTTTTCTTTATCTCTTCTATCGCTTTTTTTGTATCTTCAATCCCATAACGGCCATCATATCTATCTTCATCATTTGGTTTTCCATCACTTACAATAAGTAGAAGTTTATTGGCACTCTGCTGTTTATCGAGTATCTTCGTAGCCTCACGAATAGCGGCACCCATACGAGTATAATACTCTGGTTTTATAGTATCTATTCGCCCACGAATCAAGTCACTATATCTATCTTTAAAATTTTTAATGATGTGAAAATAGACCTTTTTATTTTGCAAAGAGGAGAAAGTATAGATGGCAAACTTATCTTCAAGCTTCTCTAAAGCCTCACTAAAAACCATCAAAGAGTCTTTGATAACATCAATAATGCGAACCTCTTGAGTAATCCCACCCTCAGTAGAGAGTGAAATATCGGCAAGTAAAAGTGTTGCCATATCTCGTGTTTTTCGCTCATAAGTGGTATAAAACTTCTGATGGTGCATAGATTTATCTTGATGAGAGGTGTACTCTATCCAGCTATCTATATCTATCTCATCACCGTAAGGGAGTTTATCGTTTTTGATACGGTCAAGTTTAAGCAGATCCAACTCTCTATGAATCTTTCTTACTGTTTTTGTCAACCGTTTAGGAAGCTCTATCGGCACTACATTCATAGTCACATGAGGCAGTATTCGAGCATAATTTTTAAGGTAATCACCCTTTTTATAATCCCACTCATCTACAAAGTGTCCCTTACCTAAGGGGTAGATAATAGTATCATCTGTCTGTAACTCTAAGTCCATCTTTATTCTAGCCGAGAGATTTGCCTGTTTTTGTCCTATGGTTATCTCATCTAAATCCTCAGCATGATAGAGGGCATCTTCATCAAAACTATCATCCTCACATCTATCGACATTGACCTGCTCGAAAATACTCATAAGAGACTCAGGTAAAAAAGCGAGAAAACCATCCGTCTCATGCTTATCGTCCATCTGCTCAGTCTGCTTTTTCATCTGCAACTCTTCGGCTTTTTCATCACCCTCTTCACGAGTTGGTTCATCTTCATCACTCTCTCCACTATTTGCTTTTTTAAGGGTAAGTGCTGAGGGATAAATCCATAATGGGCTGGGGTGTGCATCTGCTAAATCTTCTTCGCTTTGTGTTTCCAAAGATTTAATATATGACAACTCAGCATATTTATCTGTAAGTTCTTCTATAGCTTTTTCATAAAAGAGTCTAAAACCACTATATTTTTCTACTAAATACTCACTTGCTTTTCTGTTTTGATAGAGTATCTTTGCATCATCTTTATCTACGGCTATTGCCATTGCGACAAGCCAATAATAGAGCATCTCATTCTCTTTTTTTGTATCAAAGTATGCGAGTGATGCTGGAAGATAGAGTGAATTATCATCTTGCCACGATAGAAAAAACTCCTTTCCTAAAAAAGAGAGTTTTTCTAAAAGTGTTCGTGAAATTTCTAATGTACGTTTATCTGTAACACGAAGCTCTTTCGCTTTTTCACCTCCTAAAAGGCGATGAAAAATACTGAGAGTGTTACTTATATCTTCAAAATTGACCCGAGCATCTTCGTGGAACTTATGAACTTTTTTGTTGAGATATTTATCCCAAACCTTGCCCATACTCTCCTCAAACTCTAGCCAATAGTGAAGCATCTTAAACTTCCTATGCCTCTTCTTTTACAAAGAAACTATAGAAGTATGTAAATAGACCACTAAATACAAGAAGACCAAAACCTAAACGAATCATATAGATTCCCTCAATAGACTCCTGAGACTCCATAAAACCAATAAGATGAGCTCCAACTCTCTGATCGAAAATCTGTACAAGACCTGCTGCACTAAGTGCTAGAGTAAGTCCAAGCATACCGATATTCATCATCCAAAAAGATGTAAGTTCTACTTTTTGAGCTTTTTTACAGTTACCGTGTGGACGACCTCTAAGGATTGGCATTGCATAAGAGATGATTGTAAATATAATCATAATATATGCACCATAAAAAGAGAGGTGACCGTGAGCTGCTGTTAATTGTGTACCGTGTGTGTACATATTTACAGGAGCTAGAGTGTGGAAAAATCCCCAAACACCAGCACCAATGAAGCCCATAACTGCTGTACCTTTAGCCCATGTAAGTGCTATTTCATTATCATGCTGAATTTTTCTCTCTCTTGACATAGAGAATGCGAAAAGAATCATTAGTAAAAATGGTACAGGTTCAACTGCTGAAGAGATAGACCCTATCCATAACCAGTACTCAGGTGCTCCCATATAGAAGAAGTGGTGACCAGTTCCTAAAATTCCAGATACCATAGTCATAGCAATGATAAGATATAACCATTTATCAATATGCTCTCTATCGACACCCGTAGTTTTAATAAGAACAAATGCTAAAAGAGCTCCAAGAATAAGCTCCCATGTAGCTTCAACCCAAAGGTGAACCGTAAACCACCAGAAAAATTTATCTGCAATTAAATTATCAGGTACATAAAATGCAAACAAGAAGAATACTGCAAGACCTAAAAGACCTGTAAGTAAAACTGTTGTAATAACTGTCTTTCTTCCCTTAATCACGGTCATTATTACATTTAAAAGATATGATAAAACAACGATAACTATACCTACTTTCGTTGGTAGTGGTTGTTCTAAAAACTCCCGTCCCATAGTTGGTAAGAGATTATTAAATGTGAGTTCCGTTAACTCTGCATAAGGTACAAAAAGATACCCTAAAATTGTAGCAACACCTGCTGCTGCAAAAACCCAAAAAGTTACAATCGCTAACTTTGGACTCCAAAGTTCTGACTCTGTCTCTTCAGGAACAAGGAAATAAGTCCCACCCATAAAGCCAAAGAGTAAAAGAACGATAAGAAGGTTTGTATGTACCATTCTTAAAACATTAAAAGGGATAAGTGGAAAAAGAAAATCACCCCAAATATACTGAATCCCCATTAAAAGACCAAATAAGATCTCCCCTGCAAGAAGCACTAATGCAAAAATAAAATATGGCTTTGCGACCATCTGTGAACTATATTTCATGATTCTTCCTACCCTTCAATTGTCGGTGGCCATTCGTTGGCATTTACTTTAGATGTCCAGATTAAAAAATCAGCTAAACTGTTAACCTCTTTTTCACTTAAATGGAACTGTGGCATTTTACGTCTATCAGGTATATTTAAAGGCTGTGCTGCCATCCATCCCTGCATATATGCTTTAAAAGCTTCCTCGTTTCCACCACCTCTTCTTTGATAAACATTCATAAGTTCAGGTGCATAGTATGCGCCCTCTCCTACTATTGTGTGACATCCCACACAATCATTTTTTTCCCAAAGTTTTTTTCCAGCAACAACATTAGCTGTCATGTTTTGCTGATTTGAGCGTTTAGGTATTTGATGTACTGTATCAAAAGCAAGCGCAATAAATATCATAAGTGCAAATGTTCCACCACCGTAATAGATATTTTTTGCCATACTTTTCGTTATACGTTCAGTCATAAATAATCCTTTTTTTTAATTCTACCTAATAGTAGTAATTGGAATTTTAGCTAAAAATATTTAATTCTACCTTTAAGTAGTATTAAGGGTTATTTTATTATGATATAGTTCAAAAAAATGAATTTAGGAGTTTGAATGCAACTGAGTAATAGTTCCCAATATGCTATCAGAATCCTCTCATATATGGCACTCCATCAAAAATCCACACTACTCAATGCAACACAACTTGCAGATGTATTACAAATACCTTATAAATTTTTAACTAAAATTATGACTGAGATTGTTAAATCAGGTTTAGTAGTCTCTATTCGAGGAAGAGATGGTGGATATAAATTTGAAAAACCTACTTCTGAAATAATAGTAAGTGAAATTCTTGATATTTTTCATGATTCCATAAAAGATGAGCAGTGTGTTTTAGGTATTGGCTTTTGTGACAATGTCTGTAAATGTGCTCTCCATGATCAATGGATGGAGCCTAAACTTCTTATGCAAAAGATGTTTAGAGAGTCTAGTCTTGCAGATATTGCAGGTAAAGGCAACAAACTATAAAACTAAATAAAGTGTATAAGTAACTTTATCGCTAAGGCATAAAGAAGAAGTGCCATCAACTTTTTGATATGCTCTTGTTTGAGCTGAAAATGCATCATATAGTTTCCTATATATCCTCCTACAATTGCAGAGAGACTCACCACGCCAAGAAGTACCCAATCCAGAGATAAGTATGAAGCATATGTAAAAAATGAGCCTAATGCTGAAAAAGGAACAACAAAACTAACAGCTATCGCTACTTTTTTTGGCTCATACCCCAGAAGTGCTAAAAGAGGTATAAGAATATTTCCCCCTCCAACACCTAAAAGTCCAGCTAAAAAGCCTACAAAAGCTCCAACAAAAAAGAGAATCATACGAGACTCAAAATGAAAAAGTGCTTTTTTCTTTCCAAACATCATCATACTTGCACTATAAAAAAGCATAATCATAAAAAAGAACTTCACTATCTCCTCATCGATAAAACGACTACTATAAGCACCTACAGGTGCAAAAAGAAGCATCATCAAAGCGATAGGAAAAACAAACTTATACTCAATCACCTTACGTTTAATATTCATAATGCTAGAAGTAATAGTTGTAGATGCTCCAGCAAAAAGACCAACAGCCTTAGCCACACTAAAGTCAAGACCTAAAAAACTCAAAATAGGGATAAGTGCAACACCAGAACCAGCCCCTCCCATAGAAAAAAGTATGGAGAGAAAAAAAGTCAGTAAGCTATAAATCAAATAATCATTCATTTTGCAATTATAGTTAGTTATATTTAATATTATCTTTACTAATTAAATACTATATGATTTTTACCCAATTTAAAATAGCTTTCCCTCTAAATC
>Ga0256837_1000672_pt1 | contig 27385 bp, 31 predicted proteins | sample 4562384metaG_FD_185976 | JGI IMG/M metagenome (GOLD analysis project Ga0256837, IMG submission 185976) | Hydrothermal vent microbial communities from Guaymas Basin, Mexico - 4561-384 | ecosystem: Environmental > Aquatic > Marine > Hydrothermal vents | place: Mexico: Guaymas Basin | collected... | reverse complement strand
TTTACTAATTTAAAAGATTCTTAGATGTATAATGAAATAGTAGTTAATTTTAGGAGTCTAAAATGGTCTTTAAAGCAAATATAGTTGATATAAAAAGAAGAGAGATTACTCCCTCACGTTTGGAGATAAAAGAGGGTAAAATAGCCTCTTTAACACCTATAGATGAGGTCTGCTCTCATTATATATTGCCCGGATTTATAGATGCACATATACACATTGAAAGCTCTATGCTTCCTCCTAGTGAGTTTGCACGACTTGCCGTTTTACATGGAAGTGTGGCGAGTGTAAGTGATCCTCATGAGATAGCAAATGTGCTTGGTATTCAAGGAGTGGAGTTTATGCTTGAAAATGCAGCAAAAACACCTTTTAAGTTTACTTTTGGAGCTTCTCCTTGTGTTCCTGCAACTCCTTTTGAAACAAGTGGTGATGTGCTAGATGTAGCAGCGGTGAGAAAACTTTTAGAAAATCCTCAGATAAAATTTTTGAGTGAGGTGATGAACTTCCCTGGTGTTATCATGGGGGATGAAGATATGCTAGCAAAGATTGCTATAGCCAAAGAGCTTGGTAAACCAGTAGATGGACATGCTCCTGCTTTGAGAGGTGAAGATTTAACTACGTACATAAATGCGGGTATTACAACTGATCATGAAGCATTCAGTTATGAAGAGGGCTTGGAGAAGCTACAAAAGGGAATGAAAATCCTTATACGAGAGGGTTCTGCTGCGAAAAATTTTGATGCACTTCATCCTCTTATAGATGAGTTTCATTCAAATATGATGTTTTGTAGTGATGATAGACATCCAAATGATTTACTTCGTGGACATATAAATGAGTTAGTTGTTCGTGCCATTACCCTTGGACATGATATGTTTGATGTTTTAGAGATGGCGTGTCTTAATCCTATAGCACATTATAATTTAGATGTTGGAACTCTTGGTATTGGTGAGAGTGCTGATTTTATTGTTGTTGAAGATTTAAAAGAGTTTAAAGTTTTAGAGACTGTTATTAGTGGAGAGAGTGTGGCTAAAGAGGGTAAAACAGTTTTAAAATCATCGAAGATAGAGCCTCTTAATAAGTTCGAGGCAAGAGCAAAAGAAGCAAAAGATTTTTATCTCCCTGCGTGTGGAGAGATGGAAGTGATTCAAGTTGTAGATCATGAGCTTATGACGTATGAAAAAGTTCTGCATAATGGGGATGAAGATATACTCAAAATTGCTGTTATAAATCGCTATGAGGATATTCCCATCCGTGGTTTAGCACATGTAAGGGGCTTTCATCTTAAAGAGGGGGCAATAGCTTCAAGTGTTGCCCATGATTCGCATAATATTATAGTCGTTGGGCATTCTGATGAAGCGATGGCAGAAGCTGCAAATCTTGTTATAAATGCAAGAGGGGGTGTAAGTGCTGTTTTAGATAAAGAGTCACAGTTTCTCCCTCTTGAGATTGCAGGTATTATGAGTCGTGAAGATGGCTTTCGTGTTGCACAAAGATATGAAGATATAGATAAGTTTGTAAAAGAGAGACTCGGTTCTACTCTAAGTGCACCCTTTATGACCCTCTCTTTTATGGCACTTCTTGTTATACCTGAGATAAAGCTGAGTGACAAAGGGCTTTTTGATGGGCGAAGTTTTCACTTTATTTCACCATGTTTATGAGTGTAGGTATGGGACTCAATGCTTACTTTAGTTTTGGACTTGTAACGTTTATAGAGGGTCAAGTACGAGAGATATCTCCTTCTTTTTATAAAGGGGAAGATTTTTATCTGTAGACTCAACTAAGAAGGTAGCCAAAGGTTTTAAATAGTCTAAAAATAAGAAATTCAGAAAAGCTTAGTTATAATAAGTAGAATTTTTTAAGAGGTAATAAAATGAGTCAACCCTATCCAGATAATTTTAGTGAGTTAAAAGCAGAGGTCCGTGCTGCCGGATTGCTTGATCGTGTTCCTGTTCGTGGAACAATAGAAATGATAGCTACTCTTTTGAGTATGGCAGTTATTTACTACATAGTATTTCATTGGGAAGATTTAGCCTTTGATCCTGTTTGGGGTGCTATGGGGCTTGGTTTTTTTATGACCATTGTTTTTACACGTGCCGTATTTATTTCGCATGATATACTTCATACACAGTACTTTAAAAACAAGGCACTTTCATTTAAACTTTCATACCCATTTTCAGCATTTATACTCTCAAATAGCTCTTCATGGTGGGATTTTAAACACAATACTAATCATCATACTTGGTGTAATGTTCCTGAAAAAGATGAGGATATTTTAGCCATGGATGGTGCTTTTGCCCCAAACTATACAGGAGATAAAGCATGGTTACGTTCTTCAAAATATTTAGTCTTTTGGGGTGCAATGTTTTTTATGTACCCAGCATTTATAGCACAATCGTATAGCTTTGTTATAAAACGTAAAAAGTGGGGTGAATTTTTCTTAATGCTTATGCATTGGCCTTTAGTATGGGGACCAATCTTTTACTTTTTACCTTTGGAGAGTGCTATCATTGTCTTTGTAACACTGAACTTAACACTTTCACCTTGGCTTGCATTTGGTTTCATTACAAACCATTTAGGATGTGAAGTGTTTGAGAAAGAAGTTGGTGAAAAACTCTCTTGGATGGAGTTACAGATGAGAACATCACGTTCACTCTCTGGTGGTGCATTTATCCACTGGTTTTATGGTGGGCTTAACACTCAAATAGAGCATCATCTCTTCCCAAAAGCACCCCGTTTTAACCTTTTAAAAGTACAAAAAATGACAAAAGAGTTTGCTGAAAAACATCATTTGAAGTATTTTGAGACATCACCGATTGAGGCTTATGTTCAGATAAATGATGTTCTGAAGAAGTACTAAATCTGAAAGTTTAGATTGAACTAATTTAACTTATATTTCCCCTAAAAAGAAGAGATTTTATTATGAACATCTCTTCTTAGCAAATAATGCATCTTTTCTCTTACCCTTATTATATAAAGCTACAATTAGATATGTTAGAAAAGTTATAAGAGTGAGACTAAAGTCACACATTCAATGGGGGTTATGTAAGAAGTTTAATGTATAAAAAAGTGTTAATTTAAGGCTTTTTCTAAGCCTTAAATTCCATCTATACGAAGTACTTTTGTTTTTCCAACCATTAGATCAATAGTCATTAAAATTCTTTTAAATACAGACTCTTGTCTATACTCTAAGTTGTGCTTTTTACAGATATCTTTTACGATAGGCTGCATCTTTTGGTAAAAAGAGTGTGGCATATCTGGGAAAAGGTGGTGTTCTATTTGGTAGTTTAAGAAACCATGTCCAAAGTCGATAAGGTCTGTTCCTGTGTTATAGTTTACACTTCCCATGATTTGACGTAGATAGTACTCGCCTTGATTTTTATGTGGTGTAGAGAACTGATAAATATCTTCTGCTGAGTGATTTGGTACAATAACTAGGAACGACCATAAGTTTGCTATAGCTTCTGCAAGTACTAAAAAACCAAACGCAGAGATAGCAGCATCTATACCAAAAGGTAAAAAGAGGGCAGGGAGGAAAACAAACTGAAAAATACCATATGGTAAAATATAGTTTGTCCATAACTCAAAACCATTCTTTGAAAAAGGGCTAAGTTCATAATCTGGAGATGGTTTCTCTTTACGTTTTATGCGCTCTTTATTTGCTAAAATTCTGAGTGTATTTGGTGCATAATATGCAAGTTTCCAAATCGCTGCAAAAGCATAAACAAAGATATATTTGAAAATCATAGGTGCTTTCCACTCATGTAACCAAACCATGTTTTTTTCAACATTATCTGGATCATCTTCTTCACCTAAATGGTAGTGATGCATGATGTTATGCTCAAATGCCCAAGCATCAGGTTTAATCCAATCCAGCCAATCTATCCATCGACGGTTTCCAGCAGCAAATCCTTTTTTGGTATATCTAAATGGAATGTTTGGAACCTTGTCATAAGCACCATGGAGTATAGGGTGTGTTACATTTGCCCATCTTCCAACATTTCCTACACCTACAAGCGTAGCACCTACAAAACCCATAAGCCATAAAAGGGCTGAAGCTATCTCTACTCCTACAAATGCACTTCCCTCTGGTGTTCCTAAAATTACAGCAGCAGCTATCATTAAAAAGCCACCTATTGTAGCACTTCGTCCCCAAAGTTCAAGTTTAAGAAGATGATCGAAATCTTCTTGTGTTCTTTCGCCAATAGTAACTTTAATAGCATCTATATCATGCTGAAGTTCCTCTTGGTTGACATCTTTATAGTCTGCATATTGATGTGACATATATTACCTCTCTTATCTTAATTATTCATAAATCAATGTAAAAGCATTATATATAAAAAAGCTTAAACTATGAAGTTAATATATAGAGTGAAGAGTGAAATTTTAAGAGAGTTACCATAGTTAATACAATATAAATCTCATTTTAGATAAAATAACAACAATTATAAATATAAAATTATGGAGAACTTATGGACGCTGCCAAATATATTTGGATGAATGGAAAATTTGTTAACTGGGATGATGCAAAAGTACATGTACTTTCACATACAATTCACTATGGAAATGGTGTTATAGAAGGAACAAAGGCATATAAGACTGAAAAAGGGTATGCAATTTTTCGTTTGAATGATCATACAGCAAGACTAAAAGAGTCTGCTAAAATGACACTTATAGATATACCATACTCTGTAGAAGAGATGAATGCAGCTCAGATAGAGTTGATCCGTAAAAATGAATTCACTGGAGACAATGTTTACATTCGTCCTTTTGCATTTTTAGGCTACGGCGTTATGGGCGTTTATCATAAGGATGCTCCTGTTGAGACTGTTATGTCTGCTTGGGAGTGGGGTGCTTACCTCGGTGAAGATGGTTTAAAAAATGGAATCAAACTTAAAATCGCTTCTATGACAAGAGCTGCTAACACGTCAAGTATGGGAAAAGCAAAAGCATCGGCAAACTACTTAAACTCTCAAATGGCGAAGTTTGAAGCGATTGATTGTGGGTATGATGAGGCACTTCTTTTAGATGACCAAGGGTATGTTGCTGAAGCTTCAGGTGCATGTTTTTTCATGGTAAAAGATGGAGAGCTTATTACCCCTCCCAATGATAACTCTTTAGCTTCTATTACTCAAAAAATGGTTATAGAACTCGCAGAAGATATGGGTATAAAAGTGACGCGTAGACGTATAACTCGTGAAGAGGTGTATGTTGCTGATGAAGCATTTTTAACAGGAACAGCAGCTGAAATAACACCTGTTGCATTAGTAGATGCAAGGGAAATAGGTTGTGGAAGTCGCGGTGAGATGACTGAAAAAATTCAGTCGACGTATTTTGACATAGTTTTTGGTAGAAATGCTAAGTATGAGCACTACTTAACTTATATAGATTAGTATTTCATGCCAAGATTAGACAAACTTAAAGAGGAACTGGGATGGTTGAAAGTTGTTTTCGGAATTTTTATAGCAACAGATTTGTCTTTAATGGCATGGCTCGTAAAAAATTATGAAATACAAAGTGAATTTTTAACAATTATTACTGGTATTTCAATAGCTATTATCTCTTTTGCAGTTGTAAAAGTGAATAAAATAGCTTATAAAAAAATTGATGAAATAGGGGAACTTTAAGATGGAAATTTTTGTAATGTTAGTTGTGATGACTTTTTTTATAGGTATGTTTATAGTTTTAAAAGATTCTATTTCTCATGATAATATAAAAGGTAAATAGTAATGGCATCAGATATGAATGATTATTTTAACAAGAAAAAGAGTGAAGGTGGTGGTTTTAAAAAATCATCTGGCGGTTCAGGTGGCGGAGGTCCTAAAGGTCCTCAAATGCCAAAGATAGATTTTAATATGGGTGGAAAATCTGGAATAGTTTATTTTCTCATTGCTGTAGTGGTTATGCTCGTTTTAGCAAAACCTTTTACAATTATTGAAGAGGGACAACGTGGGATTTTAAGTACAAATGGTAAGTACCAAGATCAAGCACTGCTTCCAGGACTTCACTTTATTATTCCTGTGATTCAAAAAGTATATACGGTTGATACAAAAGTTCGTATTATCAACTATGCAAACCGTATTGAAAATAACTCAAATACTTCAGGAATTGTAAGTAAACCTGCGGTTACTGTTCTTGATAAACGTTCACTTCCAGTTGGAATTGAGCTTACGGTTCAGTACAGACTTAACTCACAGTTTGCAGCACAGACTATCTCTAACTGGGGATTTTCTTGGGAAGATAAGATCATTAACCCTGTTGTTCGTGATGTTGTTCGTAATGTTATTGGTAAGTATGATGCAGAAGCACTTACTCAGATGCGAAATAACTTAGGAACAGAGATAGAAGCTGGAATTCGTGAAAGTGTAAACAATCTTAAAAATGCTCCGGCAATCCTGCAGTCTGTACAACTTCGTGATATTGTTCTTCCTAAGAAAGTCAAAGAGCAAATTGAAGCAGTACAAATTGCAAAACAAGCAGTACAAAAAGCAGAACAAGATGTTCAGCGTGTAAAACAAGAAGCATTAAAACGTGCAGCACAAGCACAAGGTGTAGCTAACCAAGCAAGAATAGAAGCAAAAGGTAAAGCAGATGCTATTACTATTAATGCAGATGCACAAGCTAAAGCAAACTTACTTATTGCAAAATCTTTAACACCGAGACTACTGCAACTAGAGCAGATGAAAGTTCAAGGTAAGTTTAATGAAGCACTCAAAGTGAATCGTGATGCTAAAATTTTCTTAACACCTGGTGGGTCAACACCTAATATTTGGGTTGACACTAAAGAAACTAGAAAAAGAACTACGGCTAACTAATTATGCAAGATGCACTGAATAGAGTCGATTGGGAGAAGTCAGAACTTCTTCCTGTTATTGTTCAAGATGTGGCAAATAACGAAGTACTTATGATGGCCTATATGAATAAAGAGGCACTTGGGCTCTCTTTGGAGACAAAGATAGCACACTATTTCTCTCGTTCAAAACAGCGAATTTGGAAAAAGGGAGAGAGTAGTGGGCATACGCAAGCTATTCACTCCTTTGCACTTGATTGTGATAACGATACACTTCTTATAAAAGTAACACAAAAGGGTGTGGCTTGTCATACTGGTCGCCGTTCTTGTTTCTTTACAGAGTTAGAGTCGGGTGAGATTAATGCAGAGGTAGAGGTAGATACTACTGCCGCTTATGGTGTAATAGATACACTTTACCATACCATTCAAGAGCGAAAAAATGCAGATCCTGAGACTTCATGGACCGCTAAACTTCTCTCTAAAGGTGACAATACTATTTTGAAAAAAGTAGTTGAAGAAGCTGGTGAGTACTGTTTTGCGCATAAAGATAATGATGAAAAAGAGATGGTGTATGAAGCAGCGGATTTAACATACCATATGTTAGTGGCACTTGCATCTAAGAACATCTCTCCTGATCGTATTAAACAAGAGCTTTCTCGTAGGTTTAATATGAGTGGTATTGCTGAGAAAAACGCTAGAGAGAAGTAATGAAGAGTAAAATCACTGCATTTATAGAGGGCTTAATCACTTACGATTACCTTCTTTTTGCTGGAGTGTTTCTTTTATTTATTCTTTTTATTATCTTTGGTATTGCACTACGTAAAAAGATTGGAGTTGCACTTCTCTTTATTCTCATAGCTTTTGCTACTCTCCTCCTTGGTCCTACATTAGGATATGTAAAACTACATGAGTACCTCTTTAAAAACTCTACAAAACTTATAAGTCAGAAAAAACTCAATTTTACAGAGGCTGTAGTTATAAAAGGTAGTTTGAAAAATGAGTCGAAAAAAAACTTTCAAAATTGTAAAATTATTGCGAGTGCTTATAGTGTTACTTCAAATAAGTATAAAAATTATCTTAAAAAATTCAAACCTTTTGCAAATATGTCGATAGTTGAGTATAATATATCTAAGGGTGAAACAAGAAATTTTAAGATTATTATGGAACCTTTTACCTATTCTCGAGATTATAATATCTCACTTGGAGCAGATTGCAGATGACACTTTTTAACTACTGGCACTTTATAACTTTTGGAGTCATATTTCTTCTTTTTATTGCTGGTATGGTGAGTGCTTTTACTCAAAAAACAGCAAAGTTGAAATTTGGTATGTTTGTAACAGTTACACTTATAACAAGTTTTTTAGCAGTTTTTTCTGTCATAGTGGTAGATAAGTATACTAAAGAGGTAAAGCTTTATAAGCTAAAAAACAAGCGACTTTTAAGTATTGAAACCATTATATACTCAGGTATAGTAAAAAATGTAGGGAACCATACTATAGGGAAGGTTACTTTTGAAATAAAACTTGTAAATAAGGGTCATGCTACAGGGAATGTTAAAGGTGGAAGTTTCTATAAGAGTAGTGGTTTTTTCGACTTTTTTAGTAATGGTTTGGGCATATCAAATAAACCACAATCAATTACAAAAGAGTTTGTCGTTGCTACAAACTTAAAAGCAGGAGCTGCTCAATCTTTTAGAGTACACTTTAAGTACCCACCATATTTTAAAAGTACTTCTCAGTTCTCTAAAGTTTGGGGACACTAAAAAGTTTTAGTATTTAAGCCCTATCTTTTTGAGGGCTTTGTTAATATTTCTTATTTGAGTATTTTTATCTCTACACCAGTTTGGTGCTAAAAGAGAGTCATCATCTATGCCAGCAGTTACTCTTTGCACAGTTACATTTGCTGGTTTCATCTCTATAGACTTTACCAAAACATTAAGGTACTCCTCTTCTGTTATTGGAGTAAATTGGCCACGTGTAAACTCATTGGCGAGGGCTGTTCGTTTAACAACATAGAGGGGATGGTACTTTACAGAGTCTATACCCCATTTATAAGCGGCACGAGAAGTCTCTAGCATCATCTCCTCTGTCTCATCTGCTAAACCAAAAATAAGGTGTCCACAGACATTTATACCAGCCTCTTTTGACTTGATAATCCACTCTTTAACATTAGCACTATTATGTCCACGGTTTATTTTCTCTAGTGTTTCATCATATACAGACTGTATACCAAACTCTAACCATATTTCACTCTCTTTAGCTAGTTTAGCCAGATACTCTAATGTCTCATTCGTAATACTATCTGAGCGTGTACCTATGCTAAGTCCAACAACATTAGGAAATGAGAGTGCTTTTTCATAGAGTGCTTTAAGTGTTTCAAATGGTGCATAGGTATTTGTAAAAGATTGAAAGTAGACTAAAAACTTTTGGGCTCCATACTCTTCTGCTTGTCGCTTGGAGATGGCACTAAATTGTTGTTCTAGCTGGAGAAGTTGTTTTTCTAAAAAAGGGTTTGTTTTCGAGTCTAAGTTAAGATGAAATCCTTTTAACTCTTGGACAGCATCTGTACTGGCAGAAAATGAGTCATTTTCACAAAAGGTACAGCCACCTTTAGCAACTGTTCCATCTATATTTGGACAAGTAAAACCAGAGATATTGATGCCAACTTTATAAACCTTAGCATCAAATTTCTTTTTAAGATAGCTACCATATGTGTAGATTTGCTTCATTATACTATGTACTTTCCTGTAAAACAAGCTGTACAATAGGCATCTTTTTTTAAGTCTGCATTTACACTTCTAAGGAGTGCATCTTCATCAAGATATGCTAAAGAGTCAGCCTCTATATAGTCACAAATCTCTTGTGTAGACATGTTAGCTGCTATAAGTTTGTCTTTACTTGGTGTATCAACACCATAAAAACATGGATCAGTTGTTGGTGGAGAAGATACTCGCATATGTACTTCACTTGCTCCTGCTTCTTTGAGCATACGAATAATACGACGAGATGTTGTACCCCTTACAATGGAATCATCAACAACAATAACACGTTTACCTTTGATTATATCTGTCATAGGAGAGAGTTTCATTTTTACTTTTAAGTCACGCATCTCTTGTGTAGGTTCAATAAATGTACGACCAATGTAGTGATTACGCATAATTCCCATCTCATAAGGTATGCCACTCTCTTGTGAATAACCAATAGCTGAGGGAACACCTCCATCAGGAACAGGTATAACAATATCTGCTTCAATAGGTTCTATTTTTGCAAGTTCTCTTCCCATCTCTTTACGTGCTTTATAGACAGATTGTCCAAATACATGTGAATCAGGGCGAGCGAAGTAAACATACTCAAAAATACAGTGTTTTGGTGTTGGTTCAAAAATTTTAATGCTCAGAGGTGCTTTATCTTTTTCAAATATAAGGAGTTCTCCTGGTTCTACATCACGAACGAAAGTAGCTCCAACAAGATCAAAAGCACATGTCTCACTTGCCACAATGTAACCACCGTTTGGAAGGAGACCAAGACTTAAAGGACGAAATCCATGACGGTCTCTTATAGCAAACATTTTTGTACGAGATAAAATAACTAATGAAAAAGCACCTTCTATTCTTTGAACGGCATCAATAATTCTGTCAATGAGTTTATCTTTTGAGCTTTTTGCTATAAGGTGAATAAGATTTTCTGTATCCATAAATGTTTGAAAAATTGCACCTTTTTCTATAAGTGCATTTCGAACTTCATCGGCATTCGTAAGATTTCCATTGTGTACAATTGCCATTTCTCCAAGGTCATAACGAGCAAATACTGGTTGTGCATCGAGAATAGAGTCATCTCCTGCAGTTGAGTAGCGAGTATGCCCAACAGAAGAAGAACCACAGAGTGTTGCAAGTTTTTCTTCATTAAAAACTTTCATAACAAGCCCACGATCTTTAATAGTATGGAGCTTTTTCCCATCAGATGAGCTAATTCCAGCAGCTTCTTGACCACGGTGTTGTAGAGCATGGAGTGAAAAGTAGGCTAACTTAGAAGCCTCTTCATGACCATAAATACCAACTACAGCACATTTTTCGTTCATGTTTTCGCGCAATTTATTTCCTTGTTTAGGTGTAACAGAATAATTAATGCAATTATACACTACTAATCTATAATTAAAATGAAAGGGTTTACAATTAGTTTGGAAGTTTTAGTTTTTTTGATGTTTCTAGTAAATCATAAAAAAAATGGAATAGATATTGCTTTTTTATTCAATGTAGTGCAAAATAATCCCAAAAAGGTAGGAAGTATGGATATAGTGTTACGCAATAATCTCATTCTTATTACTACAGACTTTGAGACTTTAAATACAGACTGGATGAAAAACTTTTTAAATCATCACTCAAGAGGAATGCTTTTCTTACCCAAGGCAGTTCTTGTTTTTAGAAATGAAACCTTAATTGAAGTAAGAGAAGAGTTTTTACAGCAACTCAGTGAACATCATGCAAAGACACATGATTTTAATCATGAGTTTTTTCTTCGTAGTATGTTGAAGTATGGAACACAACCTATTAAGATAGAGTTAGGAAAATTACAAGAACCAGAAGTGGTTACAGTAAATCTTTATGCTTATGATAAAGATACAGTTCTCATTTCACTCAAATCACCAAATTCTTGGGTACTCAACTATATGCGTTCACAGTTAGAGGTCTATGTCGAGAGAGGAACTGATGCATCTATAGTGGTAGATGTTTCAGATATGAAAGCGAAGTCACGTTTAGAGCGAGCTCTTAATAAGCGCCATATATTGCACTATCAGATTCAGTATACATATGACAACCATTTTATGTCAAAACTCTATAGTGATTTTGCGAACTTTAGTTTTGGGGATCTTTGTAGAGATGAAAGTAATGAAAAAACTGTCTTTTATACTGTTTTAGAGTGTCCGATAGGAGCGAGTCAGGATGCACTGAAGAAGTCGTATAAAAAACTGACTAAAGTATATCATCCAGATAAAATAATGCATGAGTCTCCACATATGGTGGCACACTATACTCAGAAGTTTCAACTACTTCAAGAGGCATATACAGCACTACGAGTAGTTAGTTAATAAAGTTCTCAATAAGTGTCTCTTTGGAGCTGTTTTTGAGAAGTGCTGTGAAGTCTTCACTGCTATAGAGTGCTAACTCTGCACCCTGCATCTGCAAAAGTTCTTTTGAAAAACCACGTTTGGAGAAAAAAATTACTTGGTTTGGTTCTATTTGTAGTTTTTCACACTTCTCTCTTACTTTATGAAGCTCTTTTTTATTTATTTTATGGTTTTTCCATTTACACTCACCAACATAAACTTTTTCATCTTCTGTAATTGTGAGTATATCTATTTCTATATTTGCATCCCAGTAGCTTCCAGAGCTTACTATTTGTGATTCTCTGAGGTTATAGTTAAGCAGTACCTCACTTAACTCTTCAAATACGAGACTTGTGTAACTGTTTAAATGCTCTTCTAGTTTAGAAAAGAGAGGATCATACTCCTGTTTTTTGATGTTTTTAATCTCAGGAGCTATAAAATAGAACCAAAAACGTACAAAGGGATGGGTAAAAAGAACCTTGTGCGATATACGATGTCTTGCATCACGGCGTTTGAGTTTTGCATTTGGATTTTTATCTCGTGGATGTTCCTCTCTTGAGTACTCCATCTGAATAAGACCTGCTTCTTGAAGAAACTTAAGGGCACCACCCCCATTTCCATTGTTAAGACCAGCTCTTTTAAAGGCAGAAAAAATCCGTCTATCACCCACAGCAAGTGCACGTAATAGTCGTTTATGCTCTGACTCGCCCATAGTAAGCTCTTCGAGTTTACTATGGAGTGCTTCAAAATGTTCTAGTATAAGAACTTCTACAAGCTCCTTAATAGGTTTGGATGTATCTATATCCCAGCCTAGACCACCGAAAATAGCAAAGTAAGATATTTGAGTTTCCATATCGTTTGGATAGTTACGAAAGTAAAAGGAGCGAAACTGTTGGAGAAGTTTTGAGTTTGTCATAATGACATATTGTAGCATAGAATTATAGATTTTTTGAAACAGATTCTATAAAAGTATGACAAATTAAAAAAAATCTGATAAGATTCCAAAATAATTTATAAACTAAAGGAATTAAAATATGGCACAGTTACCAGAAAACATAGGATGTGAAAATTCAGAGTGTATAGCAAAAGATGAGTGTAAGCGACAAGTAGTGGCTAAAGATGGTTCAGCAGTTGAAGTGAGAACGTTTGGTGGATCTGCAGAGAAAAAGTGTGGAAAGTTTTTAGCTAAATAGCTTTTATATGAAGTATATATTACTTACTTTTGCTCTTCTTTTGAGTGCTTGTAGTTTTAAAAACTATAAGCATACTCAATCAAAAATCATAATTATAAAATCCCCTCAGTTAAAATTTGCAGATTTAGGATACATCCGAAATAGTGATGACTCTATAGAGTTAGAACTTTTTGTAGCAGGAAATTCTGTAAAGAAAATAGCAATTAATTATCTTGTATGTGTAGATGAGGGGTGCATGAGTCGTAGTAGATTTAATGCAGAGTATTTGAACAAAGCATATCCAGATACTCTTTTACAAAACATTCTTTTAGGTCGTGAAATTTATCATGGAGAGCATAAGGTAAAGATAGAAGATGGTTTTATACAGAAAATAAGTACCCAGAGTGTAGAGATACTCTATAGAGTTACTCTGCATGAAATATTTTTTAAAGACAAAAAAAATAGAATAATTTTTAAAATTAAGGATATAGATTAATGGCAATTAATAAATTTGTAGGCGCACACTGTTCAGCAAGTGGTGGAGTCTTTAACGCAGTAACAAATGCAGAGGCAATAGGGGCAAAAGCATTTGCACTCTTTACGAAAAACCAGCGTCAGTGGGTAGCAAAAGATTTAGATACGGTGACTGTTGATAAGTTTAAAATGGCATTAGAGAAGAGTGGTATACTCCCTAAACATGTACTGCCTCATGACTCTTACCTTATAAATCTTGGACATCCTGAAGTAGAAAAACTTGAGAAGTCTCGACTCGCTTTTATAGATGAGTTGGAGCGTTGTGCTCTTTTAGGTCTTGATAGACTCAATTTTCACCCAGGGAGTCATTTAGTAAAGGTGAAAAAAGCAGATAAAGAGAACTTAGAGATAATGAAACCCATAGAAGATGTTTGTCTAGATGTAATAGCAGAGTCTATAAACATCGCTTTAGATAAGACAGAGGGTGTAAGTGCTGTTCTTGAGAACACAGCAGGACAGGGGAGTAACTTAGGGTGGCGATTTGAACATCTTGCACACATCATCGATAAGGTAGAAGATAAGAGCCGTATAGGTGTCTGTATAGATACTTGTCATATGTTTACAGCAGGGTATGACATACGAACACGAGAAGCTTACGATAAAACTTGGGATGAGTTTGAGAGAGTTGTGGGCTTTAAGTATCTTATGGGTATGCATATAAACGATTCAAAACCACCACTAGGGAGTCATGTAGATAGACACCATTCTCTTGGAAAAGGGGAGATAGGTTTAGATGCTTTTAGATTTCTTATGAATGATGAAAGAATGGATGATATTCCTCTAGTATTAGAGACTATAGATGAGACTATTTGGAGTGAGGAGATAGAACTTCTTTACTCTTTCATAAAATAATTTTTCTTTTTTAGGTTTTTTTAGTTACACTAATCTCAATTTTTTAAAAAAGGGAGGGTTTAGGTTTTGAAAAAATCTTTACAAAAGAGTTCTAAATATCTATTAGCCTTATCACTGGTCACACTTATAAGTGCTTGTGGTATTGATGGAAATGAGGGTGTGAGTAATGTAGAAGATGGTACTTCTCAACTTGTGAGTGCTACGGTTGTGGATAATGTTGCAGCATCTACAATGTTAGCTTATGTACAAAGTGGTATTGATGCAAATGCTACAAATGCTTTTGAAACTAAAGCTATAAAGATAAGCTATAACACCGTAAATCAAAATGATGAGCCTATTGTTGCATCGGGTTTACTAGTTATACCAACACCTACTGATGCATATAAAAAATATCTAGCATCTATTGGTAAAACTTTTTCTGTTTCTATGATTTGTGATAATCATGGAACAATCTTTTTGAACTCTGAAGCACCAACTAATGTGGAACAAACAAATGGGATTCCGGATTATCCTCTTTCAGTCTTAATGAGTGGTCTTGCAGGTTTTGCTGCTATTTATCCAGATTATATTGGTTTTGGTGATTCTGATGGTACGGTACACCCCTATATTATGAAAAAAGTGGCAGCTCGTGCATCTTTAGATATGGTAAAAGCAAGTTTGAAATACATGGAAGAGAAAGGTGTAGTTTTAAATTATCAGCTTTATGTGACAGGTTACTCTGAGGGTGGGTATACTGCAATGGCTCTTGCTCAAAGTGTAGAGAGTGAGCTAAATAGTGTAAACCTTATGGGAATTGCTCCTATGGCAGGACCATATAATGTTGAAGATTTAGCAAATCTTGAAATAAATGCTACAAGGCTTATGCCATATCCTGCATTTTTAGCAGATTTAACATACTCTTATGCAACATACTATGATGATTTTCACTTAAATGAAATAGCTGTACCTGCTTCTGTTCAGTTTGAAACAGCTTTTGATGGTAATTACGATACTGTTCCTATTCATGTTATTTTAGGTTTGGCAAATGGTACAACAGATTATGGGTTTTCTACACATACAGCAAATGAACTTTTTCAACAAACTTTTATAGATGACTATACTACAAGCTCTAGCTCGGTAGCAAGAGATAGATTTCAAGAGAATAATGTTGATAACTGGACACCAAAAACAAGAACAAATTTAATTCAGTGTATAGATGATGATATTATCCCTTTTAGTGAAGCACAAAATACCTATACTAAATTTAAAGCAAATGGAGCAGATGTTATTTTAACGGGAATTCCTACAGCATATTTGTCTCAACAACAAGATTTAATGCACCCATTTATTCATGCAAACTGTGGTCCTGAAGCTTATGGTGCTGCCGTTACATGGTTCAACGCAATTAGATCAGGAGAGATACAATAATGAAAAAATTACTAAAACTTACAACACTTTCGGTTATAGCAACGACTGCTATGTATGCTGGTGGATATAAAATTCCTGAAGTATCAACAAATGGTGCGGCACTCTCAGCTGCAAATATAGCCCATGGACATGGGGCAGATAGTGCTTACTATAACCCTGCAAATATGGTTTTTATGGCTGATGAGCATACACTTGAAGCGGATCTGATTTATATAGGACTTGATGCTGCAAAGTTTAATGGTTCAGGGGTAGATGCTGGTATAGCTATAGAGGCAGAGAATGAAAGTTTTATAATTCCATCACTTAATTATGTCTCTCCTAAGCTAGGAAATGCTCGTGTAGGTCTAAGTGTAGTTGTTCCTGGTGGACTTTCAAAACGTTGGAGTGATTCTCCTGCTGTAGATAAAGCAGAAGAGTTTACACTTGAAGTTGTTGAGATAAACCCAACAGTAGCACTACCTATTTCTGAGACACTTGCGTTTGCATTTGGATTTAGAATTGTACACTCTGAGGGAGTTGTAAAAAGTTCCTCTTCTGCATCTAGAGATATGATAGGGGATAGTCTGGACTTTGGGTATAACATGGCTCTAGCATATAAACCGACATCATCTGTAGAGTTAGGGCTTACATATCGTTCAAAAGTCTCTTTGACAGAAGAGGGAAATGCTAAACTTGACATCGGTAATGCACGAGTTTATGATGGTGGATCAACTGTTTCTATTCCTTTACCTGCTACCTTTAGTGTAGCTGCAGCCTATACATTTTCCACAAAAACTACTGTAGAATTTGTGTATGAGAAAACATTTTGGTCTGCTTATAGTGAACTAGATTTTGACTATGCAAGTAGTATCCCAAACATTTTAGTACCCTCTTTTGATAATCCTATAGCTAAAGAGTGGAATGATACGAATGCTTATAGAGTAGGTATAACACAAGAGTTAGATAAGTTAACACTTTTAGGTGGATTTGTTATAGATAAAACACCAGTTCCTAATAGTACTTTGAGTTATGAGCTTCCAGACTCGGACTCATTTTCAGTATCATTAGGTGCACGTTATGATATATCTGATACAATAAATGTAGGCTTTTCAGCACTCTACTCAATGCGTGATGATCGTTCCGTTGTAAATGATGATATATCTGGAACATTTTCAGACTCAAATGTTCTTGTTGTATCGGCTGGCGTAGGATATAAATTTTAAGGATTTTTTTGAAAATTTTAGTTGACTTTTTAGAACAAAAAAAGATTGAAAAATCGGAGATATTTGTACACTTAAAGTGTAGTCAAGAGGAAGCTTATATGCTTCGCTTCTTGACAAAACAATATATAGAGGGGCAAGATGATGTACTTGTCCTTGAACTGCTTCAAGAGCTTTATAGTGCTCAAAAATATGAGTATTTAGAGCACTTAGATAAGCTAAAAAATCTTCTTGAGCTTGGCTGGTTACATCAGCAGAGTTTTACCCCTTTAAAAATCTCTGAAGTGACCCCACTAGAGCTGTTAAACACAGCAGTAGGGCTGAGTCCATCGCTCTTGCGTTTACTCCATGAGGGCTCTTTAGAGTCTGACCTCCCTGATGTTAAACCCTATAGAGATCATTTAGAGTATTTGCAAGATCAGTTTTTTCGTATAGAACTTTATCAAAAAATGAGTCTTATTCGCCAAAATGTGCATGAGCACTCACTGGGTATAGATAGATTGCAAAATAAGATGCAACTGCTTGAAAAACGTATAGAAGAGCGAGTGGAACAGACATCAGAAAACCTTGTTTTAGATAAGTTTTTTAAACAAAAAAAGATGAGTAACTTAGAGCAGGTGATTTTTATAGCACTGCTTCGTGAAGAGTATAGTGCTACAGATGATAGTCTAAGAGAGATGAATGCACTTATAGATCTCATCTCTTTGGATGATTATGAGCGGATTAAAAACCGTTCTCTGCTAGAGGATGGAGCGAATCTTTTAAGTAGTGAAATTATTGACTATGAAGAGATGCTTAACCCTTTTGGGGGTATTAGTCGCTCTTTTTACATTGTAGATGAGGTGCTTCAGAGTATTATTCACCCACAAAAGCGTAAAAAAGTGACACGTTTAAAACTTGGAGCACTTATAGAAGAGCAGGATATTTTTGAACTTATAGATAGTGAGACTTCTCTTGATGATGTAGTACTGAGTGAAACGACAAGAGAGACACTTAACAACCTAATGCAACAGGTAGATAAAGAAGTAGTTGCACGGCTTGTAAAGTGGGGTATAAAAGATAAAAAAAGTGGTATAGATGCTCGTATTATCTTTTATGGTGCTGCTGGAACTGGAAAAACTATGACAGCTTACTCTTTAGCGAAGTCTCTTAAACGCCAAGTACTTGCATTTGATTGTTCTAAAATACTCTCCATGTATGTGGGAGAGAGTGAGAAAAATGTTCGTAAAATTTTTGATACTTTTTATGAGTTGAGTGAAAAAACAAAAACAGAGCCTATTTTACTTCTTAATGAAGCAGATCAGTTCTTGGGTGCTAGAAGTAGTGGGACCATTACAGGTGCAGATCAGATGCATAACCAGATGCAAAATATTTTTCTGGAGCAGATTGAGAACTTTAGGGGTATGCTTATAGCAACTACAAACTTACTAGAGAACATAGACAAGGCATTTTCTCGCCGTTTTAACTATAAGATAGAGTTTAAAAAACCAGATAAAGCACAGAGGGAAAAACTTTGGGAGTTAATGCTCCCTGAAGATGCACCCTATGCAAAAAGGTTTGACATCAAAGAGCTTGCTACCTATAGCCTAACAGGAGGACAGATAAATCTTGTTGTTAAAAATACAGCCTACAAAGTAGCAGTACGAGAGAAACCACTCTTTAAAACAGAGGATTTTATAGCAGAAATAAACCGAGAAAAAGATGCCAATTTTGATGGTGAAAAATCTATGGGTTTTTTAAGTAAATAGGGGTGAAAGAGTAGTAAATGTTCAAAAATGCACTTCAAGCACTAAAAATAAATAGACTGAAAACTTTTTTGGTTTATCTGAGTTTAACTTTTTCAATAGTCTCTATTTTTCTTATTCACTCTATTGCGAATGGGATTATAGATATGTACTCTAGTATGCTTCAAACAGATGGTGACATCATCATCACCCAAGCAAAAATTTCAGATACTTTTTTTTCCAATGTTGATATAGGTTTAATAGCGAAGATTAAAAAGATAGAGGGTGTAGAAGATGCTTCTGCATTTGTTATAGGTGCTTCACCTGTAGAGTCTCTTCCCATCGTTGCTATCTATGGTGTGACAAAAAATCGTTTTAAAAATTATGAGTTAGTGAGTGGTTCTTATCCTCTTAAAAATGAGGCTATAGTCGGTGAGTCGATCTTATATAACTTAGAAGATAAAAAAAACATTACTGTTGCTAACAAAGCATTTAAAATATCTGGAGTCTTTAAGAGTGAGATAGGTTTTGAGAATGGTGGTGTAGTTATTAACACTGATGAAGCAGGAGAGATCTTTAACAAAAGTGCTTCCATAGTTATGGTAAACGCAGTAGTTGGTAAAGAGATAGAGCCACTACTAGCAAAAATTGCTAAGTTAGATAAAAACATAGCCGTAAAGTCTACAGATAATTTTATAACAAACTATAATCAGTTTAAGATTATAAAGACCTCTTCAACTGTTATCTCCTTTATAGCTTTTATTATGGGACTAATTGGGATTGTAAGTATTATGAGCATAACTATTCATCAGCGTCGTAGTGAGTTTGGAATTAAAAGAGCGATAGGTGTAAAAATGAGTAATATCATTGGAGGTATTGTGAGTGAGGCAATTGTTTTGGGAGTTTTGAGCTTTTTTTCTGCATATTTACTTGCAACACTGCTCCTCTTCTTTATTAAAAACTCTGCACATCTACAAGGGTATGTAAATGGTGAAATATCTCTAACACTTGCATTTGGGGTTTTTATAGCCTCACTTGTGATGGTGGTTATCGGCTCTATCTTACCAGCTATAAATGCAGCGAAAACGGATCCTATAGTGCTTATTCAAGGAAATAGATCATGATAAACGCTCAAAATATTGTGCATTATTATCAAAAAGATGTGGCACTTAATGGTGTGAGTTTAGAGATACAAGAGGGAGAGTTTGTTGCTATTATAGGTGAGAGTGGTAGTGGTAAGTCAACACTGCTTTCTATTCTCTCAACACTTTTGACCCCGACAGAGGGAGAACTCTCCTTTGAGGGTATAGCCTATAAAAACATAGTAGATATTGATAGCTTTAGAAAGAAAAACATCGGTTTTATTTTTCAGTTCCACTACCTTATAGAGTACTTGTCTCTTAGAGAAAATATTCGTATAGCAAAGCCTAAGGCGAGTGATACCGAGATAGAAAAGCTTTTATCACTCTTGGGGATAGGAAAGTATGCAGATAAATTACCAAATGAGATCTCAGGAGGCGAGCGCCAACGTGGGGCTATAGCTCGTGCTCTTATTAACTCTCCAAAAGTGCTCTTTGCAGATGAGCCGACAGGAAATTTAGACTCAAAAAATGCAGATCTTGTTTTTGAACTTTTTAAAAAACTCTCAGAGAATGGTACGACCATTATAGTGACAACACATAACAAGGCTTTAGCGAAAAAAGCCGATAGAATTATTGAGGTAAAAGATGGAACAGTTTAACTTTTTTGTAAATAGACACTTTAAAATCTCTTTAGGTTTTTTAGCATTAGGTTTCTTTTTTGGTTTGATTTACTCTCTGAACTTACTTGGTTTGAGTGTTGACTCTGCACTTCTTGAACCCTCTCGAATGCGATCTATTCATATATCCTTAATGCTTTATGGATTTATAACCTTAATGCTCTCTATGTTACCATTTTTACTTATAAACAAAGAAGTAGGGAGTTGTGAAGAGGGGCTTCGTTATCTAAACCTCTATTTTATTTTTTGGTATATTTTTCTTTTTTATATGGTGATGACTCTGCTTTTTGGAGTACAACGAGGACTTGCCTTTTATGACTTTCACTATGCACTCAATTTTATTTTAGCAGGGGCGGGAATTTTTTATGCTGCGGCACTTCATAAGTTTATACAACTTTATGAGAAAACACCAACTTGGGTAAATGTCTCTTTTAAAATTGTCCTCATCGCTCCCATAGCACTTCTGATTTTAATGAACCCTTACATAGGGCAGGTCGAGAGTACAGTCACAGGACCGCATGGGGATAACACACTCGGAATGAGTTTAGCTATTATTCCTCTTTACTACTTAATCATAAAACTTGTGAGTGAAAAAGAGTTTATAGCTCGATGGAACATCCTCTGGATAGTGCCTTTAGGATTTTACTTTGCAAGTGTTTTATATAGAACTTTTTATGAGCCTTTAACTTACAATCAAGAGTGGTTTTTACAGTATCTCTCCCTTGCGTATCTCCCACTTCTATATAGATGGTTTGTAGATGCGCAGATAAAAGGATTTGCTAGGGTAGCACTGCTTATCTCCATAGTAGCATTTCTTTTTGTTGATGTGGAGGGAAACATTCTTTTTATTCCAGAGATTCGTTGGCCATTTCATAGAAATGATCTTATTATTGCTCATGCACACTTAGCCATGGGAATTGGTATCTTTTTTATGGTTGTAGCAATGTTTAGCAACTACATAAAAGAGCTAGAGAGTAAAAAGTTTTATCTTCAGTATATAGCTGGAATTTTGGGAATTTTTTTAGTCTTGAGTCTAAGTGGCTTTTACCAAGCAGGGTATGAGACTCTTGATACTTATACTTTGTGGATAGCAAGAAGTGTGTTTGGTTTTATAGTGCTGCACTCGCTTGTTGGTTTTATAAGGTTTGGACTCTCTTTTTCACACTTAAAACTTTATAACTTAATGGGAGTTATAAATGATGGCTTTGGAGGGCTTTTTTTGCTCCTTTTTGCAAGTTTTGCTTATCCACTTCTTGGGTTCACTTTTAGTGGAATTTATGAGTATATAGTCTTTATGTTTGTGAGCATGACAGGTGTTATGCACTTTTTAGCTTATAAGCTTGATGCACATAGAGAGATCTTAACACAGCTTAGTGTTTTTATACGCATCTGTGTAAGTTCTCTCTTCTTTGCACTGTATTTCTCTGCTGCATTAGGGATAGAAGCTGCTTTTATTGGTGCATTTGATCTACTTTTTGCCTCATACTACTTACTTTTTTTATATAGACCTCATTTTAAGTAGTGTAAAGTGCCTATAGTTTTCCTTCTCTCTTTTGAGCTTCTTTTTTATCTTCTTATCGTTCAAACGGGGATAGTTGAGTTTTATAACTCAGATATTTTTACTTTAGCTCTTATACCTATAGGTGGTGTTTTAGGTTCTCTCTCTACTCTATTTATGCATGGAGAGAGTGAAAAAAAACTCTCTTTTTTTCTTTTAGTGCAACTTTTTATCAGTTTTTTTTATCCAAATTTATCACAGTTTATGCTTTTCATTTTAGGTTTTAGTAGTGGGGTTATTTCAGTTTTTATGATACATGAACTGAAAAAAGCGAGTAGTATAGAGCTTGGTGTAGCACTTAGTCTCTCATATGTTATAGGGACATTTTTATTTAACACAGAGGTTGCAGAGAGAAGAGTGTATGCACTCCTTTTTACATTTATTGTGCTTATAGCATCGCGTTTATTGCCGAGTGAAAAAAAAGAGTTTGAAGTTTTTAGAACATATCCTTTGTGGATGATGTCTCTTTGGGTCTTACTCGATAGCACTCTTTTTGAGTTGCTTTCACGAGATAGCTCTTTTTCTATATGGAGGGATGGCTATAGTTTTGAGATAGCTTTTTTTCATGTTCTTGGTGTTGTTTTAGCATTTATACTGAAGTTTTCGTTAAAGCAAAAAGAGCTCTTTATACTCATGATTTTTTTTCTGAGTTATCTTCTTTATAGTTTAAATGAAGCTTATCTACTGGCAGCAGTTTATCCTATAGCTATTTCTTATTATAATATTGCTATACTACAAACAGTTTTAAAAAAGCCTCTTAAAATCATAGGAATAGATATGATTTTTATAGCATGGATAGCTTCAGGTATGGGGCTTTTTTTAGCACTAAATATAGGTCTTATTTTATAAAACAGTAGAAGGAAAAACATAATGTTAAAACTATTTTTACTACTTATCTTCGTTGTATCTGTAAATGCAAACAGCTTCTCATTATTTCAAGGTGAAGTCAGAGCACATACAGAAGTCTTTGGTGACAGCACCATAAACCCAAAATCTACTAAGATAAATTCTCTCTTGTTAATGCCAAAGGGAGTAGAGTCTCTTAAGGGGAGTATCTCTTTTGATGCACTCTCCTTAGTGAGTGATAATCTCGATAGAGATGAGCATATGTACGAAGCACTCAATGTAAAAAACCATACTTTTATATCGTTTCAAATTAAAAGTGTGCAAAAGCAGGGAACAGAGTACCTTTTAAAAGGAAAACTCACTCTCAATGGTACACAGAAAGATATAGAGTCTTTAGTAAGTGTGGTGCAAAAAGAGGGTACTTTAGAACTTGCGGGTACGTTTAGTATTATGATGAGTGATTTTAATATAGAACCCCCTACACTACTTTTTTTAACCGTTCGAGATCAGGTAGATATAGAGTACACATTAAACTATAAGGAAGAGAAAGAGTAATGAAAAAAATAATTTTAGCACTACTGCTAGTAACATCACTGTTTTCAAATGAGATAAAAAAAGATGAGAAGTTACGAGTGTTCGCTCTGCCTGATCAGTTTGGAGTGTATCATACTGTTGATAGACATACAAAAATGTATATAGTAAGTTTTGAGAAAGATACAGGGAAGGATGTAAACACATTTTTAGCATCTAAGCCAAAAGATTATTTGCAAAAACATGATGCAGTTTTCATAGCAAACATCTCTAAAATGCCAGCCATCATTACAAAGTACTTTGCTATGCCAAAACTTAAAAAGTACAAACATAGAATTTTACTTATAAACAATGAAAAAGATGATAGATTTAGAGCAAAAGAGGAAAAAATAACTCTCTATGAGTTAGAAAACTCTGTAGTAAAAAAGATCTACTTTATAGATAATGCGAAAGAGATAGAAGCTCTTTTGTAAACTAAAATTGACACTCTTAATAGAGGTAAAGCTAAAGCCGCACATCTTTATGTTAAAATAATACAAATTAATTTAATGGAGATAAAATGAAATTTGCTGACCCAAAAAATGACTTAGCCTTTAAAAAGATATTTGGGGATGAGAATCATAAAAATATACTTATCTCTTTTTTAAATGCTGTATTAGATTTTAGAGATGAAAAAAGCATAGTTTCTGTCTCTTTAGCAAACCCATACCAAGTACCTCGTATTCCAGAACTTAAAGAGACCATCTTAGATATAAAAGCTACAAACAGAAGTGGTGAAAACTTTATAGTAGAGATGCAAAAAAAAGATCTCGGTGATTTCACAAAAAGAAGTCTCTACTATACTTCTAAAGCTTATGTAGAACAGCTCCCCTCTGGCAAAGACTACACTGTACTTAAAAAAGTATACTTCATTGGAATCCTTAATTTTAACATCTTTGAAAATGAAAAATATATCTCAAGACATCTCATCATAAACCAAGAAACTAATAAACAAGATTTGAGTGACTTTGAATTTACATTTATAGAACTTCCTAAGTTTACTACAAAACTAGAAAAGCTTACATCTATTTTAGATAAATGGATTTACTTCATAAAAAATGCAAGTGACTTGAAAATGGTTCCTGAACAGTACGAAAAAATAGAAGAGTTCAAAGAAGCATTTACTATTGCTACACAAACATCATGGGGTAAAAAAGAGCTAGAAGTCTATGACTACATCATGCTCAAAGAGTTTGATGAACTCAATGCACTCAAAACTGCTGAGAGAAAAGGTATGAAAAAAGGGCTAGAGAAAGGGCTAGAGAAAGGGCTAGAGAAAGGTAGGGAAGAAGGGATAGAAAAAGGGATGGAGAAAGGGATGGAGAAAAGGAATATTGAAATAGCCATTACTGCTATTGCAAATAATCTTGATGATGCAACTATATCTCTTTTAACAGGATTGAGCATAAAAGAGATAGCTGAACTAAGATTCTCTTAAGGAGTAGTTGATTAAATTAATTTTAAGTATAGAATATTTATGCTACAATAGTCACAATTTTAAATACAAAGGGTTTAGATGAAAGTCGTTGTAGTATTGTTAATACTTATTAGTTTTTTATTTGGATCTGTTGATATAAATACTGCTTCTATGAAAGAACTTACTATTTTAAAAGGTGTTGTACAGACTAAGGCAAAGGCTATTTCTTTCTTTAGAACTACACACTGTTTTAAAAATATAGATGAGTTGGTTTTAGTGAAAGGTATAGGGAAAAAAACTATTGAAAACAATAGGAAAATTTTAACTGCTTCTTCTTGTCAAAGATAGTAAAAAGGCTAAATGATTGATATATAAACTGCTGGGTGTGATTTTCATTTCGTATTTTTTTGTAAAACTTATCTTAAAGTATGCACATAAACTAGATCTTTATGATGTACCAAATGAGAGAAGCCATCACTGTAGTGTTACTCCAAGTGGGGCGGGTATAGGTTTTGTTTCGGCCCTCTTTGTCTCTTTTTTTCTCTTTGAATTCTCTTTTGTTCAAGAGTATTGGTATATATTTTTAGGAATACTAATGGTTTTTGGGATTGGTGTGTATGATGACAGAAATGAAGTCTCTGCTAGGCTGAAGTTTATTGTTATTTTTATAGCGGTATTTTTGATCTGGCTGAATGGTTTTAGTATCTATACACTTGGGTCATGGTATGGGTATGAGATTACTTTACCCTCATTTGTAGCACTACTCTTTAGTATGTTCGGGCTTGCTGGTTTTACAAATGCTCTGAACCTTATAGATGGTATAGATGGGCTTTCTTCCTCTGTATCCATTGTTATATTAACTTTTTTTGCTCTTTTAGGGTTTGAGTATCATAGCGATATCTTAGTCCTTCTTTCTACTTTTACTATAGCAACACTTATTGGCTTTCTCTTTTTTAACTGGCATCCTGCAAAGATATTTATGGGAGATAGTGGTAGTTTAACTTTAGGGTTTATTATCAGTGTGTTAGCAGTTTTAAGTCTTGAGTATATTCATCCTATTACTGTTATTTACTTAACTGCATTGCCGATTTTAGATACACTGATAGTTATGATACGACGTATACGAAGAAAACGATCTCCTTTTTCGCCAGACAAGACACATATTCATCATATAATGGTGAAATTTTTTGATATGAATGTACGAAAAACAGTTCTTTTTTTAGTAATATTACAAATTATTTTTAGTTCCATAGGCTATATGATACTTGACTCGATTAATAGAAACCCAGAGGGAAATACACCACTTTTTGCACTTATTGGTTTCTCTTTTCTCTTTGTGCTTTTTTATATGATTTTTACAGGGATTAAAAAACGCCAAAACACTTTAGATCAGATTAAATGAAGTTTTTTTATAATTAGTAATGCTAAAAATATCTTTTATCTTTATTTTTACATCACTACTACTTGCTCAAAAACCAAATCTACTCCTTTTAAAAATATATAAAGATCAAAACATCACAGGCTGGGTGATGAGTGAGAAGCTTGATGGGGTTCGTGCTTACTGGGATGGCACACAACTTCTAAGTCGAGGAGGTAAAATTATTTATGCTCCGGAGTGGTTTTTAGAAGGATATCCTCCCTTTGAAATAGATGGAGAGCTCTGGAGTAAACGAGGGGATTTTGATCATATCTCTTCCATTGTGAGAGATAGAGTTCCCTCTAAGGAGTGGAGACTCATAACACATAATATTTTTGAAGTTCCCAATGCTGATGGAAACTTATCTACTAGACTCAAGCAGGTAGGAGCTTTTGAAAATGCTTCTATAAAAATTGTAAAACAGATAAAAGTAGATAATAAAGATGCACTACAAAAGTTTTTAAAATATGTAGAGTCTTTAGGAGGGGAGGGTGTTGTAGTACGCGACCCTAAAGTAGCCTATATAAATAAGCGAACATCCTCAGCACTTAAGGTAAAAACTTTTCATGATGCAGAGTGTAGGGTTACTGGATATACAGAGGGCAAGGGAAAGTATAGTGGTAAAATGGGTGCACTTCAATGTGAACTACCAAATGGTGTTATCTTTAAAATCGGTTCTGGTTTTAGTGATGCTGAGCGTGCTAAACCTCCTAAAATTGGCTCACAAGTAACTTTTAAATATAAAGAGTTTACTAAAAATGCTAAACCAAGATTTCCCATCTATTTACGGGCTTATAATTAAAAATATTTTAGATGTTGCATTTAGTGACATCTTTCTTCACTTTTTTTTTCATAAAACTTCTATTTAATACTCTTTTTGATATAGTGAAGCAACTGTTTTTTCCAAGTCACTATGGCAATAGTAATGTCTAATTATTACTGTTCTAAAGTGTGGAAAACAAATATTTTCTTAAATGAAGAAATAAAAGGTAGGTTATATGGAGCATATTAGTACTGCAAATCCGTACTTTGGTGTATTCGTT
>Ga0256837_1000670_pt1 | contig 27428 bp, 28 predicted proteins | sample 4562384metaG_FD_185976 | JGI IMG/M metagenome (GOLD analysis project Ga0256837, IMG submission 185976) | Hydrothermal vent microbial communities from Guaymas Basin, Mexico - 4561-384 | ecosystem: Environmental > Aquatic > Marine > Hydrothermal vents | place: Mexico: Guaymas Basin | collected... | reverse complement strand
AACCAAGATAAAGAAAATGAAACAGCTTCTTTTTCACATTTTTCTCTTCTGCGACGATTTCCAAGAGATTTTTCTCATACTCTGCAATAAATACCGTCATGATCTCAAAAACGATCTCTTCTTTGTTTTTGAAATACTCATAGATCGTCCCCTTCCCCACGCCTGCGGTTTTGGCAATTTGGGAGATCGTAAGATTCTCAATGCCGTGCTCAAGTAAAAGCTCCCGGCAGGAAAGCGCGATGTTCCTTCGTTTCTCTTCTTTGTTTACAATAATTGCCATGCAACTCCTTTTTTGACTGACCTTCGGTCAATGATTCGATTATACTCATTTTCCTCTTAAATCCGCTATAAAGATGGAAGGTGTTTGTTGGGAAGATTGGGTTTTTGGGAGGATTACCGGAAGTACCGCCCAAAGGGCGGATTTGTAGCTAGTAACTCTCTAACGGGTCGTATCGGACGATGGTCGGTTCAGAGAAGTTCGGTACATCATCGTAAGAGAATACGGCATAGTACTTCTCTTTATCAAATGAAGCGAAGTTGTCGTATGTCCAGACATCCTTTCCTCCATAAAGCTTCACCCCGTCCATAAAGTGCTTTGGCGGGTGGAAGCTGTTACGTACCACATAGTATCCGCGTAGCGCTTCGTCGTCTATTTTGTCCCAGCTAAGCTTGATCATCCCTTTCTCTTTGATGATACGTACATTCTCCACAGGAGCGACCGGAGTTCTTCGCTTAGGAATATATTTTACTACAAGTTCGACATCCTCGTTCCAAGTCGTAATACGGTTCTTCGCTCCCAATGCGGAGGTCGGTTTGATGACTAGTTTGAGGGTCTTGCCCTCCTGATGCATCTGGTCAAGTACCTGTTTAGAGAGCGTATCGAAGTTGAAATATTGACACTCTTTACCGTTAAGGTCGCTCTCTGCCACCTCATAACCGATATATTCGATCTTCTCTCGGTTCTTGATATCCTCATAGGTACCCACTTCATCCACTTCGACCAGCTCGACATAGAAACGCACATCCGATTTTTTCTTGAAAGTATTTTTGTTTCTGATACGCAGCGCACATGAGGTGATCACCGTCTTGTCATGTTCGGGGAGTTGGGAGAGGTCGAAGTTGATATATCCATAGACCTTGTTCCCCGCTGCATCGAAACCGCTTTGCAGTACACCCTCTTCCACCTGCTCTTTGGCGATGGTCGTCAGGGTACAGGCAGTCAGTTTGATCTTCTCGTTCTCGATAGTGTACTTGATATCGAGCATCGGACGGTAGTGTATCCCGCCGCCGAACTTTCCGTAACCGATATCGAACTGCATCATCTGACTGTCCTCTCCATCGGGCAGATACTTCGGCCCGTCTATACGGAAAACGGCTTGCTTGTTGGCGATCTCCTCTTGCAATTGCATACACTCGCTTGCCGAGAAGTCCCAGAAGTTCCAGATACCTTGTGTCAGTTGACGTGACTTGATCGCCTGTCCGATCGTCCCTTTGGACTCGGCATTTTCGATCTCGTTAAAATCGGTGATCTCGCTGAAACTGCCGTGCTTGAGCAGGCTCAGATCCCACTGTCCAAACTTTTCAATCTTTGCCCCGACTCTGTTCATCGGGTAGAGATAGAAACGTGCCGCTTTAATGATGGCATTCTCAGGAAGCATGCTCAGATCAAAACTAGCCACGGCATCACAGATCCCTTTGGATTTGTTGATCCCCACGAACAGGGAGTTAAGCCCGAAGTGGGAACGGTTGGTCTCTTGTGTATACTCACCGACATACCCCGTACCGCTTTTGGTCGCGAAAATCAGTTTGAAGAACTCATCATCATCGAGTTTGGTACGCACCTTCACTACCGGTGCGAAAGGTGACTTGTATCCGCTTCTCTTACTTACGGCACGAATGGTATAGTGGTAGTTCGTCGAACTTTCAAGATCGGTATCGGTAAAGGTGTGTTCTCCTGCGATCCCTACACGCGTACGCTCGTTACAGGCATCTTTGTCTTTGGTACTGCGGTATATCTCGAAAAAGATATCATCACGCTTCTCATACTCCCACTTCAGTGTCACAGAAGTCGCCGTACACGAGTCGATGGTAAAGTTCTCTACACGTCTTGGTGCATAAGAGGAGTAGTTGACCACCTCGGAGAAGGTACGAATGAGCGCAGGGATGTTCTCATGGATACTTCCGCTCATACTCTTCATATAGTCAGGAATGTTCTTTGTCCCTACCTCAACGACAAGCGCCATGATACCTCTGGAGTAGTAGTACTCCCTTCCGCTTCCGCTAATGAGCCCTGCGGGCGGCTTACCGCGGTGTATACCGTATTTGCGTCCAGTGATCTTCACGAACTCATCGTTCATGTTCGCCGCAATGACGTTCATATCCGTTCCGTCCATCTCCGCTTCATGCTTGAACTTGTGTGCGGGGAAGAAGACATTACCCTGAGAGTGGTAATCAAGCGCGATAGTGATGTTCGGGTGAGAATCGACGAAGGCTTTAATGGCGCGTGTCTCCGCTTCGGAGAAAGGCTCCTCTCCGCCATAGACGTTGGAGGTGGTATCTTTGACCTTCTTGAAACCGATAGAGAAGTTACGGTTCAGATCAACCCCGTAGGTGCCATCATGGTTCTTTCTACGGTTTTTGCGCCAGAATGAGAAGTGCTTGCGCGAATACTCATAACCGTCAGGGTTCAAACACGGCACCATGTAGAGCGTCGACTCTTCAAGTGCCTTCTCCAAGATCGGATCGACATCATGATGGGTGGTGATATGTTCAATAAAGGCAAGTGCCAGTTCATGACCGATCCACTCGCGTGCATGGATCGTTCCCGTATAGAGAAGCGCCGGCTTCTCATCGGCACGACCGATATCTTTGGAGATCTTTGCCAATACGATATCACGCCCTTCATAGGTGGTGCCGATCTTAACGATCTCTATCATCTCCGGATAGCGTTTTTGCATCTCATTGAGAAAATCGAGGCTCTCTTGATACGATCTGTACTGGTTCTTCATCTCACTCCTTTAACTGCTCTCTCCCTTAGGCGGGAGAAAATGGGACGGCATTATACCTCTTTAAATCTTTAAAGCTTCTCTTTGAGTGCATTCCACTCTTTTTTCAATTTCTTCAGCAACTTCTCCTTGAACCAAGAGAAGCCCTCCGCGATCTTTTCAGGTTCGGTCTCCAAGGCATGTACGATCTCTGTTGTATCGAACTTCTCCATGATCTTCTCCGCTTTCTTCTTGCCGATCCCCTCTACGGATGTAAGCAGTTTCTTGATCTTCTTCTTGGAGAGTTCGGGTCTGCTCACGCTGCTTTGTGTTTCGTCACTGTCAAGCTGTTTGGGATTGCTTTGCGCATGAACCTTTCTGATCGTACGTCCGTAATTGTCTTGGAAGTTCCATTGCTCGCTCGGCCACTCCTCTTCGGTACGCGTATAGGTATCGAGTATCGGATAGAGCGCATCGAGCTCATGAAGATACATCTCACCCTCTTGCGTCTGCTTGCTCTTCTTATCGAGGAAGTATGCACCGTCATAACTTGGCGTATAGCGTCCGAACGTGATGTAACGCAGGGTTCGAAGCACACTCGAATCCATCTTGCCAAGCTCCTCCCAGTTATAAAGCGGGATGTTCGGCAGAGGGAAACGCCCGTTAGAGAACTTCCACATCAAATACTGCCCGATCCAGTCACGGATGTACGGGAATGCTGCAAATGCGGTCGCACACTCCAAGATACGGTACTTGCCGTCCTCACCTACGGCAATATCACATGCCCAGTACTCGGCATTGGCAGCTTTGGATACCTCTACAGCAAGATCGAGAAGCTCTTTAGGAACATCTTGATAATCCATACTTCCTCCCTGAGAGGTATTGGTCAGCCACTCACCTTCAGGCGGACGTCTCCAGAACGCACACACAGGCTTATGCCCGATAAGCATCACACGCACATCCGCTTCCATCGGTACGAAGTCCTGCATATAGACAGGATGATACTTTTTCTGTGCCAGCAGGTTATGCGCCTCTTGTGCGGAGTCTACCTTATGGACAAAGTATCCACCGTAGTTCGAAGGACCATAACTCTTCTTGATGATCTTGGGGAATGTAGTCGTATCGATGAACTTCTCCGCTTTTTCATGATCATAGAAGATGTAGGTCTTAGGGATAGGAATATCATACTTCCATGCAAAACGGGTCACGTTCTCTTTAGATTTATTGCTAAACTGCGTATCGAGCGAGGGAATGAACTGCACATGCGGCAACTCTCTGGCGATCTCACGGAATGTCTCATACGCAGTCGAAGGGATATTCCCGATAAGTACATCGATCTTTTTGCGCTTCACTTCATTAATGAAACGCTCTTTGTCATTCTTCCAATGATAGACGACGGTCTCTATCTTGTCAGGCCATCCTCTGAAGTTGCTTTTGTCGAAAAACCGCAATACATGATCGAGATAGAGCAGTCCGAGTTTCGGAAGTTTCTGTTTTTTCTGTTTTTTTGCCATGGTGTTCCCTTTTATTCTATTTCATTATTAATATCGTTGTTAATGTGTGTAAAGTATGACGAACGATACACACATACATCTATTTCTTCTTTGTCTTTCTATCTATCAGGTCGACGATAAGGTCGATCTTTTTATTGTTGAAATCCAATCCCATTTTCTCTTGCTCCGGTGTTGCGAATGCCGGAATACCGTTAACCTCCAACACCACATACTCCTCACGCTCCATATCGTAAATAATATCGATACCCGCAATATCCGTACCGCACACTTTTGCCGCTTTCAAAGCAAGGTTCACCACGTCATCATTGGGCTCACGCATAAAGACAGACCCTCCACTGGTAACATTGGTACGCCAGTCGCTCTTACTCGCTTTCCGTCCGTAACATCCGACAAACTGTCCGTCGACAATATCGACACGGAAATCGGTATTGTCATACTTGACAAACTTCTCTACATAGAAGAAACGCAGGTCCGTCTGGTTTAAGAACGGCATCAGCATATCGAGCGTCTCTTGGCTCTCAATCTTGGTCAGACCGACCCCACCCCAACCATCAGTAGGTTTATAGACCATCTTCTTCCACTTTTTCATAATGCGGTGAAGATGCTCGTTATCATCCCTGTGACAAAGCTGGAACTCCGGTGTCGCGATGCCGTTTTGCTGCAACAGAAATGATGTTTGAAACTTATCTTCCGTTAGTGCAAAGGCTTCGTAGGAGTTGATCGTCGGAATGACACGGTTGAGTGCCTGATATAAAAAGACTTGATATTGCGTCTGCTCCCCTGCATTATAGGAGAAGAAAAGATCAAGCTTATCGACCTTACGCTTACCATGATAGATATGCCCCTTTTTCGCAACAGCATGCCTGAGGTTTAGCCCCGTAACCGTCTCGATGCCACGCTCTTTTAGCTTTTTGACCATTTTGGCCTCTATTTTATCACCGCCACCATTGTGATACATCCACATACCGATCTTTCTACCCATAGATCTTCCTCACTTCTAAATTATTTAACCTCCAATTCTACAATATTTTATTAAAATATCCCCAAAGAATAACAAAAAAGAGTCACAGCATGAAAAATATCGATTTTAACGAACTCAAGCAGATCATCGAGATCAACTCTTGGACAAAAAATAAAGAGGGGGTAGACCGCAATGGAGAGATCTTCGCCTACTGGCTCGAAGAGATAGGCTATACCCTTACCCGCTACCCCAGAGAGGAGATAGGTGACCACCTGCACCTGTGCAGTCCTAAAAAAGAGGGAAAGAAACTGCTTCTGCTAGGGCATCTCGATACGGTATTCCCTCCGGGTACGTTCGAGAAGTTCAGTGAAGATGACGACTGGATCTACGGTCCGGGGGTTTGTGACATGAAAGGGGGCAACTATGTCGCCCTGCAAGCTCTGCGTCATGTCCATCAAAAATTCGGCGAGATCCACAACATCGACTTTCTGCTTGTAAGCGATGAAGAGACCGGCAGTGACGACAGCAAACACCTCTCTGCAAAACTGGCAAAAGAGTATGATTACTGCATGGTCTTTGAGGCGGCAGGGGTCCATGATGAAGTGGTCATCGGACGCAAAGGTGTGGGAACATTCTTCATTGATATCGAAGGTATCGCCGCCCATGCCGGAAACCACTACGACAAGGGAGCCGACGCCAACTTCGAAGCCGCACTCAAACTGCAAAAGCTCGTTGCCCTGACCGACTTAGAGAAAGGTACGACCGTCAATGTCGGCAAAATGGAAGGAGGCATCGGCGCCAACACCATCTCTCCCAAAGCACATCTAACCTTTGAACTGCGCTACACCACCGCCGACGAGCGTGACCGGGTACTTGCAGCCATAAACCAGATCGTCACCACCTCCTATGTCGAAGGCACAAAAGCAACACTCAGCGGCGATATTCAGCGTGATGTGATGCAACCTACCCCTAAGCAGGCAGAGTTCGTTGAAAAGATCAACACCCTTTGCAATACCACCCTGCCCACCGAAAGCCGCGGTGGTGTAAGCGATGCAAACATCATCGCCTCACAAGGCACCCCTACCCTTGATGGCTGGGGACCTTACGGAGATGGTGACCATACCAAACATGAGAGAGCTTCCAAAAAGAGCTTTGAAGCGCGCATCACTCTGGTCAGCCAAATATTCGAGCACCTGATAGAGGGGAGGTTCTAAGCCTCCGCAAATATTTATAGGGTAAAAAAATCCCTTTACTTAATGGAAATAATCTCTAAAGACTTTTGCCTTCTTTTCTGATTGTTTTCTTTATACTTCCGATACATCTGCCAGAGTCAAGGCAAAAAGGACATTGACCCCATGTTGTGTAAGTACCTTTTGCGCCTCTTGCAGGGTGATACCGGTGGTCATGATATCATCGACTAAAATGGCATTGAGCCTTTTTTGACCGGTATAACAAAAATCTCTGGGATTTTGCAAACGAAACTGTAACGGCTTGCCTGCATAGTTGACCCTGTTGCGTGCCATCAGTGACGCGTGCTGTATCTTCACTCCTCTCATCTTCATCGCATGTGTCAGACATGCCACGTGCGAATAGCCGCTTTTGACATGTTCATCAACCCCTATCACATAGACTGTACCCTCATCATGCTCGATGTACTCTTTCATAAAGGGGTGAAAGAGCATCTTACCCAAATGCCGATAGATACGGTACCCTTCGGGCTTGTGTTTACTTAAAAGCAGCGGCTCAAGGGTCGTATAGCGGTAGAAGCTGATAACATCGAGCGTACCGACCTGTCTGGTTCTGACAGTAGGGGCAAAAAGAGACTTTTGACAATCGTCACAAACAATACGCCAACTCAGTTTGGCACAGGAGTAACAGCGCATAGCCTATGCTTTAATTCGTGGGAGATATTCTCTAATGACACTCTCTATGATCGCAAGATTCACCCCTTCATAGTCATGTGCGATAAAGTTGCGTACGGCAAAAGCACCACGAATATCTTCTTTATCGAACCTTGAGAGTATCTCATACTCCAAAGCATTCTGCAAACATCCGAACTGCTCGGCAATCGAGGTAAGGTGCATTAAGATCGCAGGACGCGAGAGAGTATCATCCTCCAATGCTGCGACGATCGTACCTTTTTGCTTTATGATCTCATTGATCTTATCGATTTTATCTTCTATAAACACCAATGCTTCATGCATAGATCACACTCCCCATTTTTCTCTCCAGTCCCGCTTCATCACACAGATCGACATTTTTGCCAAAACGCTGTGAGATGCGTCTACGCAGATCATCCAGATAGATGAACCCCTCAACCCCCTTGAAACGGCTTACGAACTCCGGTGTTGTATGGATCATCACATCAATATCGCTCAACAGATCATCTTTACCCTTTGCCACGGAACCAAAGAGCCCTATACGGTCGATACCGACCTTTTGCAGTTGAGGTTTAAGTGTTTGAAGGTAGGCTAATACCTCTTCTTTGTCAATGCTGTTCATAATGGGAATTATACCATATTTCTTAACGCTGCATAAACCACATCAGCAACGAAAAGATCCCCGAAACGATCAGCATGGAGGTAATGGGAATAAAGACGAACGTATGCTCACCTTTATAGTTGATGTCACCGGGAAGATGTCCGAACCATGCAAGAAGCCCTAACTTATAGCCGATACCAACAACAATGAAACCTATACCGATATAGATAAGCGTATTTCCCACTCCACTACTCCACGATCTGCTCCAACGCTTCAAGCGCACCCATTGTTAAAGGGATCTGCGCTCCAAAACTCTCTCGAGGGTTGATACGAATGAGCGGTACACCAAAGTGTGCGGCGATCTCTTCACTTGTTCGGCGTACCGTCGGAACAGCCGTACCAGCACCCATCTCGATGATGGCAAGCTTCGCTCCTTGTGCTTCAAGCATCGCAAGCCATCTTTGCAAACGATCACTCTGCACATCGGTTCTGCGGCTCTCCCACTTCCAATCACCGAACATTAAAATGTTCGGACGTGCCAATGCCCCGCACTCAGGGCACTTCGGTAAAGGTTCTTGAGCTCTGAAGTCGTCGCTGATCGCGATCGTCACATCGTTTGCCGACCATATTTTACCTTGACAGTTTCGGGTACACTGTAAATGGTGAATGGAGCCATGACACTCCATGATGAGATCTTCATCAAATCCCGCTTTCTGGAACTGCCCGTCAACATTGGAAGTAAATACGAAACTACCGTACGGCTTTTGTGCCGATAGCGATTTGAGTATCTCAAAACCTCGATGGGGCATCGTTTCACGATAGAGGTTCAACCGGTGTCCGTAGAACGCCCATGCCAATGCAGGTTCATCCTCGAACCACTGCGGGTTTGCCATCTCTTCAAAACGTAACCCCATCTGCTTCACCTTTGGGTAAGCACGCCAGAACCCCTCCACTCCCCTAAAGTCAGGCAGTCCGCTGTCGACCCCCATTCCCGCACCTGCGGTGATAAGCAGGGCATCCGCACCGTTTATGACCTTTTTCGCTTCTACTATTGCACTCTCTTTCATACGAAGATTATAGCAGATTCTATTTATGCTACAATAACTGCAAGGAATCTGTTAAAGGGTTACCATGTTTCGAACGATCAAGATACGAACCAACATACTGCTGCACTTCCTCTTTGTACTGCTTACGCTCACAGGTGTTCTGATCGGATTGCAGTACTACTTCTCTCAAAGTATCGCCAAAGAGGCGGTGACACGGAACTTCCACAAAGATGCACACAAGATCGCCCTCACACTGAAAGACAAGGACACCCTCTCCAAAGAGATACTCTACCAGCTCAAGAACTACCCGACCATTCAGATGGATGTTGACGACCATATCCCGATGGAGACGGTCAAACTCTTTATCGGTACGCTTAAGCGCTATGCACAAATGTATGCGATCTACATGGGGTACGGTAGCGGTGACTTCTTCGAAGTGATCAATATGTATGTCGACAAAGGATTACACCGCCACTATCAAGCCCCTGCACAGACACGCTGGATGGTCATCAAGATATACGACACCCCTCAAGGGCGCATACGAAGCTTCAGTTTTTTTGACAAGAACCTTCGACCCCTAGGCAGTCGGCAAGAGCCATCAAGCTATCATGTGACGGCAAGACCCTGGTATAAGGAGGCTTTGCTCAGCACCACCCCGCTACGCAGTGACCCCTACCTCTTTACCAACCTCCAACAAGTCGGTATCACCTATGCAACACGTGTCGGCAAAAGCCAGACCGTATTAGCACTCGACTTTACCCTCAAAGCGATCCACGACTCATTGCGTGCGATGCGTTTTTCCAAAACGGGCAATATCTACCTCTACGGACGCGAAGGCAAGCTTATCAGCACTTCAGAAACACTAAAAAGTGACATGGCGGCACTCTTGCAAACACTCCTCCGACAACACAAGATCGATACCATACAGACCGTTCACCATCAAGGTAACGCCTACTATGCCATGCTCATTCCGCTTACAAAAGAGCTGGGGGAAGTAACCTATGTGGGTATCACCGTCTCCAAAGAGGAGATACTCGCACCTTATACCGAAAAGATCTACTATGCACTGCTCATTGCCCTGCTTCTGCTTATAGCCTTTATTCCCGTAACGCTCTTCTTGACCGATCATATCATCAAACCGATCAAAGCGTTGATGCAAGAGAATAAGATGATCAAACAGCGCCGTTTCGATAAGGTCAAACCCATCCAGACCAATATCATCGAGTTCATCGAGCTCTCAAACTCCCAAATATCCATGTCACAAAGCATTCAGGCATACCAGCGAAAACAAGAAGAACTGCTCGACTCTTTCATCCAGCTTATTGCCGATGCGATCGATGCCAAATCCCCCTACACCGGAGCGCACTGTAAACGTGTGCCTGTTATTGCGCAGATGCTTGCCGATGCGGCACAAGAGAGCCAAGATGCACCCTTTAAAGCATTCTCCTTCAAGGATGAAGATGAACGTACCGCATTTAGACGTGCAGCATGGTTGCATGACTGCGGGAAGATCACCACACCGGAATTCGTGGTGGACAAGGCGACCAAACTAGAAACTATACACAACCGTATCCATGAGATACGCACCCGTTTCGAGGTGATATGGCGCGATATCGAGATACGCTACTACCAACGCTTACTCGCAGGGGAAGAGAAGAGTACACTTGAGAGATGGAAGGAAGAAGAGCAGCAAAAGCTGACCGAGGAGTTCGCTTTTATCGCCGAGTGTAATATCGGTAGCGAATATATGAGCGAAGCGCAAAAGCGCAGGGTCTACACCATTGCACAGCGGACATGGATGCGCCACTTCGATGACAGGCTAGGACTCTCCGAGAACGAGCGCAAACGCTACACCCAAGCAGCTCAGGCACTACCGGTAAAAGAGCTGCTTATCTCCAACCGCCTTGAACACTTGATAGAACGCCACCCTACCCAATTAAACGCCAGAGAAAACGACAACTTCAAGATCAAAGCACCCAAATATCTCTACAACCGCGGAGAGTTGCACAACCTCTGCATCGAAAAAGGTACGCTCACCCCTGAAGAGCGCTATAAGATCAACGAGCATGTTATCATGACCATCAGGCTTTTGGAGCGCCTACCTTTCCCTGAAAATATGCAAAACATCCCCAAGATCGCAGGAGAGCATCATGAATCGATGCACGGCGGAGGCTACCCCAAAGGGTTAAAACAAAGGGAACTCTCCATCCCTTCACGCATTATGGCGATCGCAGATATTTTTGAAGCGTTGACCGCATCCGACAGACCTTACAAAAATGCAAAAAGCCTCTCTGAAGCACTTTGGATCATGTTCCATATGAAAAAAGAGGGGCAGATCGACGCGGCACTCTTCAACCTTTTCATCACATCGGGTATCTACCGTACCTATGCCGAGCATTTTCTCGATCCTGCACAACACGATGAGGTCGATGAAGCGGCACTGCTACGATAACGGCTGCCAATGATCAAAAGACTCATACGGCATCGATGCTTGAACATCCGCCATCAAGGCAGGGAAAAAACGAAAGAACGATGCCTCAAGTTCTGCACGATGCATCTCGATCAACGTCAGATATCCCATCATACCATCCCGCTCTCGAACACGTTCACTCAAACGGTTATCGATACGCATAAAAGCGCGTTTGACCCCATCCATTCGTTCATAGCTCTCAAGCTGACGACTCTTGACAACACGGTCGATAATACGTTTCGCCTCAGCGGGGTAACCGCCTGAAGCCTTGATCGCACGGGTACGGAACGCTTCAAGAAAATGCGCTTTTGGTTTGGTGGAGAAACGCTGCCAGTGGATACTGAGAAAGTGGTCATAGAGAATATCGAGCACCACACCTTTAAGCGGACCTCGTGCAGTCAACAGTTTTTTAGCACGTGAGACTTCGGGGTGTGCATCGGTAAAGGCATCGATACGCATATGCAAACGCATCCCCTCACACACATCGTGCGCTTCATACTCCCAACACCTCCCCTTCAGAGGGTCTGCGAGCAGATTGCCCAGCTGATGGTCTATGCGCTTAGGGGAGAGAAAGACGTGCGCAAGCCAGTTCATTAAAGGATGTTTCTAAGCACGATAGCATAGTGCATGACAAAGAGGTTCAAGAAGAAGATGAGCATACTCGAACCTCGGGAGAAGAACTGTTGTACCGGCGTACGCTCTTTGCCGTTCGTTTTATAGGCGATGACAAAGTGGATGACCGTAGCAATGGTCAAGATGGTCACCAAGATCACCTTTTTCATCAGTGCATCGGAGATCGGACTGCCGTTAGGGTTAAGCAGTATCTCAAAGAGGTGATAGTTGATCCCCATGATAAATCCGGTAATAAGCAGCATGACAAGTGCCACCACTTCAAACCAGCCGAAGATCGGCCCTACATGCGGATAGACCTCTTTTTGCGCCTGTTTGTCACGTAGTGTCACACCCAACACGAACATAAAGACCGAACCGCCGATCCAGCTGATCGCCATAATGAGGTGAATGTGGAAAGCCCACTTGGTGATCCACTCCCACATCTTAGTTATCCAACTTCAGAACTGCCATAAAGGCTTCTTGCGGTACATTGACCTTACCGATGGCTTTCATACGTTTTTTACCCTCTTTCTGCTTCTCAAGGAGTTTACGCTTACGGGTGATATCCCCTCCGTAACACTTCGCCGTTACGTTTTTCCCCATCGACTTGACGTTCGTTCTGGCGATGATGGTATTACCGATACTCGCTTGGATCGCCACTTCGAAAAGCTGTCTTGGGATAAGCTCTTTGAGCTTCTCTACAAATGCCAGACCGCGTGAACGCGCTTTATCCCTAGGAACGATAATAGAGAGGGAATCGACCACTTCACCCGCGACACGGATATCAAGCTTGACCAGATCCCCCGGTCTGAACTCGATAGGCTCATAGTCGAAACTCGCATACCCTTTGGTAACGGTCTTCAGTCTGTCATAGAAGTCCATGACGATCTCGTTCATCGGAATATCGTACTCCATCAGGACACGCGACTCGTTCAGGTAGTCCATCTTCACCTGCACCCCTCGTCTGTCATTAAGCAGCTTAATGAGATTCCCTACATACTCCTGCGGAGTAAGGATGGTCGCTTTGACATATGGCTCATAGATGGTGTCTATCTTCTGAACTTCGGGCATCTCAGAAGGGTTCTGGATGGTTATCTCTTCCCCGTTTGTCAGCTTGATGCGATAGACGACCGTCGGTGCCGTAGCGATAAGTTCGAGGTCGAACTCTCTTTCAAGACGCTCTTTGACCACTTCCATATGAAGCATTCCCAAGAAACCGACACGGAACCCCGAACCTAACGCCATAGAACTTTCAGGTTCAAAGCTCAGTGCCGAATCGTTGAGCTTAAGCTTGTTCAGCGCATCACGCAGATCCTCGAATTTATCTGTCTCGATAGGATAGATACCGGCAAACACGAACGGTTTGGCAGGTTCGAAACCACCGATCGCTTCAGCCGTCGGGTTCTTTGCATCGGTGATGGTATCACCCACTTGCAAGCCTTCTACGGTCTTCAGCCCTGTAACGACAATACCGACCTCACCCGTTTCGATCGCTTGGGTCTTAATGGGTTTAATAGGATTCGGGTACATAAGATCAAGTACCTGATGCTCCTCTTTGGTCCCCATGATCTTGATCCTCTGACCCTTTTCGATCTTCCCTTCAAAGACACGTACCAGTGCAAGTGCACCGAGGTAGTTGTCGAACCAGCTGTCATAGATAAGTGCTTTAGTCGGCGCATTCTCATCTCCCTCAGGTGCGGGAATACGATCGACAATGGTATCGATAAGCTCTTTTACCCCTTGTCCGGTCTTTGCAGAGACAAGGTTGTGTTCGGTCGCATCGATCCCGATGGCCTCCTCAAGTTCGCTTAGGACACGGTCGGGATCTGCTGCGGGCAGGTCGATCTTGTTGACCACAGGGATCAGTTCGAGGTCGTTCTCAATAGCGATGTAGACATTGGCAATCGTCTGCGCTTCGACCCCCTGTGCCGCATCAACGATCAGAAGCGCCCCTTCGCACGAAGCCAAAGAGCGGCTTACCTCATAAGAGAAGTCAACGTGACCTGGAGTGTCAATAAGGTTGAGGATGTAGTGTTCACCGTCTTTTACATAGTCCAGACGCACCGACTGTGCTTTAATGGTGATACCACGCTCTTTTTCGATATCCATCGTATCCATTACCTGTGCTGACATCTGTCTGTCGCTTACCGCACCGCACTCTTGGATAATACGATCTGCCAAGGTCGATTTTCCATGGTCGATATGGGCGATGATGGAGAAGTTACGAATATTCTTCTGTGGTACTTTCTTTGACACGGTTTTCCTTTTGTCTTTGTTGGGGATTTAAAACGGCACGCTCACAATGCCTCTGGTATCGGGGCAAGCCCGACATGTACGCAAAAGCCTACGATGAGCTAAGGTCGAAGAGTGAGTTGACACTCTCATTATTGTGAACACGGCGGATCACTTCACCGAGCATATGTGCCGTAGAGAGCACTTTGATCTTCTTGGACTCTTTTTGCATCGGAATAGTATTGGAAACGACAAGCTCATCAAGGTCACCCTCTTCGATACGCTCATACGCAGGCCCCGAGAGTACAGGGTGGGTACAACACGCCATTACCGAAGTTGCACCGAGCTCTTTAAGCGCTTTGGCACCTTTGACCATGGTCCCTGCCGTATCGACCATATCGTCGATCAAAATGACATCTTTCCCTTTGACATCACCGATAACGTTCATCACTTCCGCAACGTTCGCTTTTTCACGACGCTTGTCGACGATAACCATATCAAGACCCAATTTACTTGCAAAGTAACGTGCACGCGCCACCCCACCGATATCAGGAGAAGCGATGATAGGGTTAGGCAGGTTCTTTGACTTGATGTAGTCCATGAACAAGATCGCACCATAGAGGTTATCGACAGGGATATCGAAGAAACCTTGGATCTGGGAAGCGTGAAGATCGACGGTCACCACACGGGTGATCCCTGCTGTCTCCATCAAGTTGGCAACGAGCTTTGCAGAGATCGGCACTCTGGGCGCAGCTTTTCTATCCTGTCTGGCATACCCGTAGTACGGCACGACAGCCGTAATGGATTTTGCAGAAGAGCGCTTGAGCGCATCTGTCATAATAAGAAGTTCCATCAAATTCGCATTTGCAGGTGCAGAGGTAGGCTGGACGATAAAAACATCTTTACCACGTACGCTCTCTGCGATCTGTACGGAGATCTCACCGTCACTAAAGCAGTTGATCTTCGCTTTGGAAAGTGGCATCTCTAAATAATTGGCAATCTCTTCGGCAAGTTCAGGGTTGGATGTTCCGGAAAATATCATATATCCGCTCATGGTGGTACCTTCGTTTGTAAAATTTAGTAGCCGTATTTTACTCAAAAGTTGATAAAAAGGGGATTTAAAGCCTATTGGGACTACACTTACGGTAAAAAATAACGGATATGACCAGTGATACGCAAATTCTTCCGCAAGATCGCAAGACAAAAAGACAAGTTCGACCATTTGCTAGAAAAATACCACCTACCCAGAGAGTATTTCAACGTCAACAGAAAAATGGTCACAAGAGGTATCCTTGTCGGACTTTTCTGGGGATTCATCCCCATGCCGATGCAGATGGCAGGCGTACTCATCACCACCCCGCTTCTACGCTTCAACGTCCCAATCGGTCTGGCGACCGTCTGGCTCTCCAACCCCTTCACCTATCCTCCGTTATGGTATCTGGAGTACATTACGGGGAATTTCCTCATGGGGAAAGAGGGACTCAACGACATCCAACTGACTATGCAGTGGTTCAGCGATCACTGGGATGACATCGTCGTACCTCTTTATGTCGGTACGATCCTCTACTCGACCGTGGTCAGCTACCTGATCTACCTACTGCTCAACTGGCTATGGATACATTCGGTACATAAAGAGAAAAAAGAAAAAGAACAAAAAAGATGCAAAAAGATGCAAAAAGGGAAGCATTCTTCTCCATCAGATGATACCTCCGCCAGTTAATCTTCCCCATAGACGATCATCAATCCTATACGCCCCTATCTTCCACAGCAATTTCTCTGCAAGATAGGGATGGGTATCTTTGAACGTATCATAAATTTGGGCAGTGTAGAGATGCGATCTTTGTCAATACCGGGCAACCTGCGATGTCATTGAGGTAGGCACATTTTTCTTCTCTTTTCAACCTTTCCTCTTTCGATTGAGACATTCAATACTCTTTTAGCTTCCTGCTCTACATACTCCCAGCTCGAAAAAGAGAGCGATCCTTTGATAAAATAGTCCGTTCCTCCAAATTTGTATGCCCTTAAAAGCTCCTCTACACTCTTGACATTTTCGGCAATATCAAGCAATTGTGTTTCGAGTTTGGAACACATGTATGCTATCGCCGCATCTTCATTCTCAAACTCCGCCACTTTACACGAATAGCTCTCACCCTTCATAAAACCGTAGTTGTCTTGCGCCCATACTTCTACACCCGACTTCACCAAAACTCCTCACCGATCCATTCGTTCTTTTTGAAACTGCCGTGCGACGATAATATCGATCTCGTCTTCATACTCGCAATAGTGCTCCGCCAACTCATAAGCCACTTGCATATTAAAACGACCAAGATCACTCCATGTACCTATGCCGCTCATGGGTGCGTCGACGCTGTTTTCCTCATCGAACCTTCGCATATAGTATTCACGTATCTCGTAGAGTATCTTTTCCGGCATCGTGAACTCATACCCGTAATACCAGCTCAGAATATCTTTGGGATATCTGCCTTCTTTGAAGTTGAATTCTTTGTTAAAACCGTTTTGTATCATCCAGCGGATCGTCGGGTATTTGCACAGACGCCACGCCTGTCGTATCTCATCCGCACTTTTGCCGATATGCTCTGCGCTGCTATAAAGATGCTTCGAGAGCTTGGTTCTGCCTCTTTTCTCGTCGGCTTTGGCATCATTTTTCAACTTGACTGCCAATGCCTTTAAAAATCGTGCCATATCGTCATAGTAGAGATCGCCCACTCTTTTGGCAACCTCTTCAAGCTCTAACCCGACCCCTTTGATCTTGGTGGTGTGTTTGAAGTGATCACCCACAGCAAAAAACGCCCGAATCTTCTCAAAGTACCGCTCTATGCCGTCAAAGCTGTGGCTTCCTCCCTCTTCAAGCACCAACTGATGCTCTCTTGGCTCATACTTTTCGAGTGCATCTTTGTAATCAAGTAGTTCATCACCCTTTTGTAGATACAAAAAGAGCTTCCTAGAGAGAAACCACATATCGATCGCATCATTTATATCAAACTCTCTGAGCATCTCGATGTGGCTTTTTTGCCATGCAAAAGTAGAACCGTCATAAAAATTCGGTGCATCACCCAATGCTCTTTTGAGTGTCTCGTAGGGCTTGGTTGCGGGGTTGATAAGTACGACCTTTCGCACTTGTGGCATCTGTGCAAGATAGGTAGCGTAATAACCTCCCAGCGAAGAGCCGATAAGATAGACCTCACCGTATGATTCTATAAGCTCACGCAGGGTTTCCATGGCAAGTTTAGGTACATAGCTTAGTGACGGCGCGATAAACGGCTCGCCGATGCTTTTGAAATACTCCCTAAAAAGCTCCGCTTTACTTCCTTTGCCGCTTCCACCAAATCCGTGTATGTAGATGATCATGACGACAACTCCCTTTTTGAGAGTTTTTCGTTGACAAATGCATCAACATCATCTATCTCATCCGGATAGAACAGTCCGTCGTTTCGCACTTCACAATAAAATCTCAAGTACTCCTCATATGAAATTCCGTAATACCTTATCGTATCTAGTGCAAATTCATTGTCAAAATCTGCCAAGTCAAACCTTGTCTCTTTAGCATCAAAACTGGCATTGTCCCATCTGGCACATTGAGTATATCGCTCATATATCTTCTGTTTGATTTCTTCTTTTATGCCGTTTTTCAGATCTTCTATCAAAAGAGCCGCTGTATTTTTATCTTTTTTCACTCACTACCTCCCCGTCTATACACAATACACACCAAGCATCCTATATTGACATTGACAAAACGTATCACTTCGACACTCCTGCTGCCACGATCAACAAAATCACCTACAAAAATGAGCTTGGCTTCGCATGGAATCTTGCTTACAAGACGCATGAGCATATCATACTCGCCGTGGACATCACCGATGATGTAGTGGTTCATGAGAGTACCTTTTATTTATAGGCTTCCACCACTTCCTTTTTAAAATGCTTCATACGCTTTAGCTCTGCATCGATGTCAATATTATAAAATACTTTAAAAAGTATATGGGCACATCTAATAACCCTGCATACCCATAACATTACAAGCTTTCGTTCAGGCAAGACACTCACTTGCAGGACTAGCCGTAGCTACGATGAAGGAAGCATCTTGTGCAAGATCGCGTTTGCAAAGCCCATTATGGGCATGTAGAGTTTTTAGAGGTGCCCATATTTAGGTAATAATACCGCCCCCAAGCAGTCTTCTACCGTCATAGAATGCTGCTGCCTGCCCTTTTGCCAGTCCGAAGACCGGTTCATCAAGGATGACGGAAGCACGGTCACCCTCTATTTTGACATGACTAGGCACCGCCTTGGTGCGGTAACGCACTTTCACTTCGCAGTCGAACTCCGTCAGGTCTTCGAAAAGATTGATCTGTTTGACTGTAAAAGCATTTTCCTCAAGCTTCTCACGCGTCCCCACGACAATCTGGTTCTTTTCGGGTTTGATCGCAAGTACGAAATGTGGATCGTGCGCACCACGAACAAAAAAACCGCGCCGTTTACCTATGGTGTAGTGCATATACCCTTTATGATGTCCGACAACATTTCCTTCCGTATCGACTGTCTCACCGGGCATATCGATATTCATATGCTTGGAGAGGACTTCATCGTAAGTATTCTCCACAAAACAGATCTCCGAGCTCTCTTTTTGGGTAGCAAATGAGGAGAGCACTTCGATCTTTGCCGCATACGCCTTAACATCCTCTTTCTGCCATGCACCCAAAGGGAAAATAAGCCGAGGAAGAACCGATTTTTCAACCTGACAGAGGAAGTAGCTCTGGTCTTTGTTCTCATCGACCGCTGTGTAGATGAACTTGCCGTCACACTGTAGGTAGTGTCCCGTAGCGACCTTCTCGATACCTAAAGAATCGGCAAAATCAAGCATCTGCCCGAACTTGATGGTACGGTTGCACATCACACACGGATTTGGGGTAAGCCCCTCTTTGTAACTTTCGACAAAGTAGTTGTAGACATGCGATTCGAACGCTTCACTCAGGTCATGGAAGTGCACCTCGATGTTCAAGTAGTCCGCAACCTTCTGTACACGCTTCCAGTTGGCTTCGTGGTAGGCAGGGTTATCGTGCAGCTTCATATAGACCCCAACCAGTTCATAGCCCTGTTCTTGCAGTAGTACCGCTGCAACGGTCGAATCCACACCACCACTCAAACCGATGAGCACTCGCTCTTTCTTCTCTATGTTATTACTTTTCATTGACCTCTCCGATAAAACGCTCTAGCAGATACTCTTTACTTGCAACGCGAATATCATCAGGCACTTCCTGCCCAATGGAGAAGTAGCTCATCGGTAGCTGATAGAGCAGCATGAAGTTCAAAAGCGTCCCGAAGTGGCGAGTCTCATCGAACTTGCTGATAATGACGGCATCGAGGTTCAAAAAGGAGAAGTTCTGATAGATATCGTCCATATCCTCGAACTTCACCGTCGCAGAGAGGGTCAAGTGCACTTCAAGATCCCGCGGGGTTTCCGACTGTACGAACTCCACGGTCTTAATGAACTTCTGCGTATCGTACGGAGACATCCCCGCAGTATCGACCAAGATAATATCATAAGCGTCAAGCGCCTCGACACGTGCATGGAAATCCTCCGGTGAGGTCACGGCAAAATGTTCGATCTGCATAATATCCGCATAGTGTGCCAACTGCTCCATCGCCCCTACTTTATAGTTGTCCAAGTTAATAAGCGCCACTTTGTACTTACGGTCCAGCAGGTAGGCATAACGCGCCGCGAGCTTGGCGATCGTGGTTGTCTTCCCTACCCCTGTCGGGCCTACCAGCATGATCATCTTGTTGGTATCGAGGGACTCCTCTTTGACCTGCAAGGTCTCATCGATCTCCTCAAGCAGATAAGAAACCAGTAGCGCCGCATCTTCAATAAGCGGGGTCCCGACCAGCGTACCGAGTACACGATCGAGCCATGCGGAGGAGATACCTTTTTTCAAAAAGAGCGCTTTAACATCCTCCACCACACTGCTTTGCGGGGCAATGCCCACCATTCCCGCTTTCATCTCAGCAAGTTGCGCTTTGAGCTCTCCTATCTCATCTAGCATTACTTCCTCTTCTGATCTCTCCGCTGCCTTTAGCGGCTTTTTGCCGAATGACTTCTCTTTAAAGAGTTCCTTAGGCACAGCAATGACCACCTCTGCGCGTATCTGTCCGTCATCATAACGCAACTGCTTTGCAGAGACGATCTCAAGGTCATCACTGCCGTACTTCTCTACTGCTTGCTCATAAGCGCCTCTTGGCGTCGAGGCAACAAATGTTTCATTGATCATCATTATACTACCTTTCTCATCATCGACAGAGGGATCAAGACCGAACTTCGCTGCATCCATCCCGGATGCGGCAGGGTCAACTCCTTACTCTGCATGGTCACATTCTCATAGAATATCAAATCTATATCAAGGGTTCTTGGTGCATCTTTAAAAAGACGTTTTCTTCCAAATCGCTTCTCTACACGCAATACATATTTTAACAGCTCTCGTGGTGTCATATTTGTCTCAACAAGAATAAGTGCATTGAGAAAATCATCCTGTTCCAAAAACCCGAACGGCGGATTTTTCAGCACGGGCGAGGTCTCGACGATAGTAAGCACTCTTTTACGTTTTAGATCTATGAAAAGATGTTCAAAACGCCGAAGCACATCACCCAAATTGCCGCCGATACCCAAAAGTGCTCTATGGCGTTTATGCGATATTTTCTTTGCATGATAAGGAAAATGTGGGGTAAAAATCAATGTCAGGGCATCGTTTAGTTTTTTTCTTTTTAGCACCGGTTTTCCTTTACAAGAGACTTTTCGTAGGTCGGGGTATCCCCACCCCGACAATTCAGGTTATACTTCAAATAGATATGTTTTGGTTATTGATATCGTGTCAGGGTGAGAGCACCCCGACCTACACGTTTGACAATAACCAAACCTACCACAGATTAAAGCAATGCATACCGACACTATTGACCACCTAAAGCACTTGTGCTCTACCATCCACCATCGCTACCATATCTTCAATACGAATACCGAACTCTCCGGGGATATAGATACCCGGTTCGATAGTAAATACCATACCGTCCTCGATCACCGTTTCGGATTTAGAGGCGATGTAGGGCATTTCATGAATGTCCAGTCCCACACCATGCCCTGTAGAGTGAACATAGTATTTACCGAACCCCGCTTTTTCTATAAGGTCACGGGTAAGTGCATCAACCTCTTTTGCCTTCATACCGCTTCGTGCTTTTTTAATGGCACGGTCATGTGCTTTAAGCACCGTGTCATACGCCTTTTGTATCTTCTTCTTGCCAAAACGCTGTTTATGCCTAAAGGCAAACCCCTCCGATGCCTCTACGGTACGGGTTCTGTCCGAGCAGTAGCGTTTGTACTTCAATCCTGCATCGACAAGTAGCAGATCACCCTCTTTCAAGCGTTTTTTTGTCGGTGTGGCATGGGGTTTTGCCGCATTGGCATTGATAGCAACAATAGGATCGAAACTAAGATCGTAACGCCCCTCCTTGCTCAAAGCCCCCTTTGCCATGTAGGTAAGTGCAAACTCATCTTTGCCAAAGCCCTGCTTTGATATCTGCACAGCGAACGACTTAAAGGCTTTACGTCCCAGTTTTGCCGCTTTGGCAATGATCTTTAGCTCCGCATCGCTCTTTACCATACGCTTTTTATGCGAAAAGTCAGGTACGGCTTTAAAGGCTGTCTTTGTTTTCGTGTTCAATACCTCGAACCCCGCCACACTCCACTCTTTGGGATCAAAGATCACCTTTTTGACCCTGGCACGTTTGAGTATCTCAGCCGCTTTTGTGTAGAGGTCACGTTCTATGACAACCTTCGCACCCTTTACATGCTCTTGCGCATCGATAGTATAGCGGCTGTCGGTAATAAAAAACGCTTCATCGCCTAAACGCAGATAGAGGGCATTGTCACAGCTGTAACCACATTCGTAATAGATGGCATTTTCATTTTTGAGCATATAGTTCATATGGATGTCCTAAAAGGTATTTTAAAAGAGTGTGTTTGTTCTGGCAGTCCCGAAGGACTACCGGAGTAAAGGGGTGTTACTGTTGTTTTGCAGCGGCTTGTGCTTGTTGCTGCGCTTGTTTCATCGCCGCTACTTCATTTAGAATCTGTGTCATACCGACCATTGCCAAATGATACCCAAACGGTCCCATACCAACGATCTGCCCCGCACATACAGGCACAGTCAAAGAGTTGTGTCTGAACTCCTCTCTGGCATGGATGTTGCTTAGATGTACTTCGATCGCAGGGATCTTCACCGCCGCCAATGCATCACGGATAGCAATGGAAGTGTGCGTATATGCCGCAGGGTTGATGATGATACCGTCGGCATCTCCCATGCACTCCTGAATGCGGTCTACGATCTCACCTTCGAGATTGCTTTGAAAGAACTCGATCTCAAGTTTGTTCTGATCTGCGAACGCTTTCATCTGTGCATGGATATCTTCCAGCTTCATCGGCCCGTAGATATTCTGCTCTCTAATACCGAGCATATTGAGGTTTGGACCTTGGATTACAACTATTTTCATTATGAGTACCTTCTTATTCTATAAATTTAGGGTATTATTTTATCCAAATAGGATTAAACAGGAGTAAAACCGATGAAAATACTCATTGCCGACTATCTTTACATCGACGGGCAGTTCATTCAGAACCTCGCCGTCGCCTTCGATAGCCACATTCAGGCTGTCGACCTTCCGGAAAAACTGCTTGAGCAGTATCCCGATGCGACACTTATCCGTGCAGAGCCCTATACGGTGATCTACCCGGGTTTCATCAACACCCATGTGCATCTGGAGTTCTCTGCCAACAAGACATCGCTAAAATACGGTTCGTTCATGCCGTGGCTTGATTCCGTCATCGAGCATCGTGACGACTTGATGAAAGATTGCGACAATGCCATGATGCGACATGAGTGCGACCAGATGCTGCGCTCGGGCGTAACAACTTTCGGAGCGATCTCCAGCTTCGGTACAGAGCTGCAAATTTGCGAAGAGGTACCCCAACGTGTAGTCTTCTTTAACGAACTCATCGGCTCGAACGCCCAGTATGCCGACATGCTCTACGGTGATTTCCTTGAGCGTGTCAAAGCGTCACAGAGCTGTGACGATTCAAGCCTTATCACACCGGCGATCGCCATTCACTCCCCCTACTCGGTACACCCGATCATCCTACAGCGCGCCGTGACATTGGCAAAACAGAACCAAATGCCCCTAAGCGCTCACTTTTTGGAATCACAAGCGGAGCGTGAGTGGCTGGAGAAGGGAGAGGGAGAGTTCAAAGCCTTTTTTGAGAAGTTCTTCAATACCTCCACACCTGTTACGACCATTGAGGAGTTCCTCCATGCGTTCGACACCTATCCGACCCACTTTACACACTGTGTGCAGGCAACGGAGGATGAATTGGCGTATCTGGCTCAAAAAGGACACACCATCGCCCACTGTCCGCGTTCCAACCGCTACCTTGGTTGCGGACGGCTTGCCATCGAGAAGCTTGAACTGCCTTTCTCCGTAGCTACGGACGGGCTAAGCTCCAACGATTCGCTTAACATCTTCGATGAGCTAAGAGCCGCGCTGATGCTCCATAACGACATTGAGATCCAGCAACTCGCACTCCAACTGCTCAAGAACGTCACCTCCGATGCCGCACAGGCGCTCAGGCTGAACAACGGTAGCTTGAAAGTGGGCAAAGATGCCGACTTCGCACTCGTTACCCTGCCAGAACTGCCAAAACGCCCCGAAGAGATCGCTCTTTGGAGCATTTTGCACACCAAAGAGGTAAGCAAACTCTACATTGCAGGAGAGCAGTATGTTTAAAAGTATCAGTCATACGATCAAGTGGATCGGCGACCACTTTAAAGGACTGCTTTTTCTACTGATCCTTCTTCTCATCTTCATGCCAAGCAATGAGACACCGCTTCAAAAAGCAAATCTTCAGGAGATCAAACTTTTTGGTCCTATTATGGATGCGCAAAAAGTACTTAAAGAGATTGAAAAAGCCCAAAGAGACCCTGCCATTAAAGGGGTACTGCTCAACGTCAACTCACCGGGCGGCTCCGTACCTCCCTCTATCGAGATCAGCTATGCCATCCGCGAACTGCAAAAGAAAAAGCCCGTCATTGCCTACGCTTCGGGCATTATGGCAAGCGGCAGCTACTACAGCAGTATCTACGCACAAAAGATCATTGCCAATCCGGGAGCTATCGTAGGTTCTATCGGGGTCATTATGGAGAGTGCCGACCTTGAGGGGCTTATGAATAAATTGGGCGTCAAGCCCCAAGTGGTCAAACAAGGAACCTACAAAGAGGCGGGAACACCGACAAGAGAGTGGACCCCGCAAGAGCGTGCCGAGCTGGAGAGATTGACCAAAGATACCTATGAGCTCTTCGTTTCGGATGTTGCCAAGGCACGCGGATTGGATATCAACAACTCCAAAGCCTATGCCGATGCGCACATTTTCCTTGCCTCACGTGCCAAAGAGGTAGGACTTATCGATGAAGTGGGCATTATCTCTCAGGCAAAGGCAGCCGTTGCCAAAGCCGCACAAGTCAAAAAGCCTGTATGGAAAAAGCGGGACAAACTCGAATCTTTCATCGAGAACCTCACTTCAAAAGCTCTACTTCAGATACAAAACTACTTCTACGGGCTCAAAGCGACCCTCTAACTTAGAGTAGCTTCTTGATGATCTTGGCATATTTTGCCGGGATCTGCCACGCTCTGCCCTCAAGATGCTTTTGCGCTAAGGCATTCAGCCATACACGTGACGTTCGCACCCCTTCCACCCGCACATAGAATACGCCCGATATTTCATATATCTCATAGCGCTCCACATCAACCTCCAGCACCTCATGCTCTCCTTCTAGCATAAGGCGCAAAAGCACTCTTTTTGCCTCCGAGTCCAGTTCGAGTGACTCCACACTGCCGTAGGCTTTCATCTGCATATTGACAGCGGCTTTGACCCCTTTGGCAAGTGCGGCATCTTTAAGCTGTCGGATCATACGCTAAGTGCCTCTCCACGTAAGACATCCAGAATATTGGTCGCATACGACCCTTTAGGAAGCACAAAACTCAACTCATAATGTGCTTTCTCTTCGATGTAGTCCTTCTTGATCTCCGTTACCTGTATCCACGCATAGCGTCTTGCACCAAAGAGTTTGATCTCTTCATCGAACTGACGCTCGATCTCTCCTGCCAAGCCGCTTGCACGTTTGGTCTTCTTACCAGGAATGAGCCCTGTAGGGGCGATGTCCTTCGTAGCAAAACGCTCCGCTTCATGTTTAAGATCTTCCACTTCAAAAAGTCTGCCGTAGGGGTAGTGCATCATCAGGTCACCCTCTAGCAGTTTAAAGAAGCCTGGCTGAGCCTTCACCCCTTTGAGCGATCCTTCAGGCAGTCGCATCACCTTCTCAGTCTCCGCTTCACTGAACTTTTCAAGCAGCAGGTTCATCTCCATGCGCTTGATGAGCCATTTGTTAAAGAGGTAGCTTTGGTAAGAGCCCATCAAAAACTCTCTGGTCTTTCTGTCACGCATCTTCAGCGTACCATCCAGCAACTTCTTACCGTCTTCCCAGTTGTTGCCGTTGGTACCAAAACGCTGATTCCCAAAGTAGTTGGGCACACCGTTGGCTTTGATCCACTTTAACACCGAGTCAAGTTTGTCTTTTTGCACACCCAGTACCTTTTTGAGGCGTATCTCAAAGCGGTTGCCTTTGAGGTGCCCAACACGGATCTTGTTATTGTGTCTGGTAGTCTCCAGTATCTTGATCTTCTCATGGCTAAAAGAGGAGAGCTTCTCTTCAAGCTTGGCAGGCAGAGAGATGTACTGTATGGTCATCGCATGTTTGTCTTTAAGCCCTGCGTACCCGATGTCTCTTCGGCGTATGCCAACATGGTTGGAGATGGCATCAAGCATCTCCCATGTCGTCATCTCTTTTTTTCGCGCCTTCAATACCAAATGCTCCCCCTCCCCCGTAAACTCATACAGCGGGATCTCTTCGACGGTAAAATCACGCGGAGAGGAGTTAAAGACAAATTCATTCTTGACATTGAGTGGGTAGATGGGTTTCATAGTGACCTTTTTTATTCGTAGATATTTTAGAATGCTATTTTAGCCAAAAGGGGGTTACATATCCAACGGGCTTACCACCCTTCCCTTATTCATCTCTGCCACCACATGGGTATACACCATCGTCGTCTCCACACTTTTATGCCCAAGCAACTCCTGAATTGAACGAAGATCAATGCCGCTTTGCAAAAGATGTGTCGCATAGGAGTGTCTGAATATATGAGAGGTTACTCTCTTATGAACCCCTGCTTTTACAGCTGCTTGTTTTATGTTCCTGCCCAATGTCTTTTCATGAATATGATGTCTACGTACGATGCCACTTCGAGGGTCTTTGGCCACATTTTTCATAGGAAACAGATATTGCCACTTTGTTTCAAACTTGGCATTGGGGTATTTTCGCTCCAGCGCATAAGGCAAATAGACAGAGCCGTATCTATCCGCTATATCTTTTTTATGGAGTTGCTCTACATGCTCGACTTGTGCTTTTAGACGCTGTTTTAACACTTGCGGCAAAGGTACGGTACGATCTTTGAGGCTTTTACTGTCCCATATATAGACTTTGTCAAAGCCGAAATCAATGTCTTTTATCCGTAAATTAAGAGCTTCTTGCATACGCAGACCACAACCGTACATTAACTGGACTATAAGCTGGTAAGTTCCGGAAAGCTCCACTATGACTTTTTGTACCTCCTCTTTTGTCAGCACTTGGGGAATATGCTTACGCTCTTGCGCTCTGAGTGCCTGTATGTTCCAACTACTCATATCGACACCCAACACTTCTTTGTAAAGAAAAAGTATGGCTGCAAAGGCTTGATTTTGTGTGGTAGGTGAAACTTTTTTATTGACTGCAAGAAATGTCAAAAACTGTTCTATCTCTTCTTTTCCCGTTTCAATGGGGTGTTTTTTATTGTGAAAAAAGATATAGTGTTTGATCCAGTGCACATAAGTCCGTTCCGTAGAATAACTATAGTGTTTCAAACGGATCTTATCTCTAACCATATCTAACAGTTTCTTCTTTGGTTGATGCATCACTACCCTCC